>Ga0187886_1000165_pt1 | contig 93895 bp, 65 predicted proteins | sample June2016WEW_20_1_FD_133001 | JGI IMG/M metagenome (GOLD analysis project Ga0187886, IMG submission 133001) | Peatland microbial communities from SPRUCE experiment site at the Marcell Experimental Forest, Minnesota, USA - June2016WEW_20_150 | ecosystem: Environmental > Terrestrial > Soil >... | reverse complement strand
CTGTTTTCCGAGAAGTGAGAGGAATATCACGCTTTGCGCATTTCACGGCAAACGCTCACTCGGTGGTTGGTCAAGGAAAGTCTCTGGGCGCCCAGACGCAAGAAGCGTCCTCATCGAAAGAAACGACAACGGCGTCAGGCAATGGGCTCACTCATTCAATTCGACGGCAGTGATCACGATTGGTTTGAGGGACGTGGTCCGGCGCGGTGTTGTTTGTTGGTTGCCATTGACGATGCCTTGGGAAGTGTGATGCTGCGTTTTGCTAAGGAAGAAGATACGGCAAGCGTCCCCTTTTGAGTTCTGACATAGATACATTCAACACAGAGGTATTCCTGCGGAAATCTACACAGATGGTGGTACAGTCTATTTTGACACCAAAAATCCTAAGCGTTTGACGCAGTTTGGCTGTGTTCTTAAAGCACTGGGCATTCATCATATCCATGCCTATTCTCCTCAGGCAAGGGGGCGGGTGAAACGATCCAATCGATCTAATCCATTTCTTGTGCCGATCCACAACGTACCCTCACGATCCTCGAAGAGCTTGTAGTTAATGTTACTGGAAAAGCTATGAGGATCGTTAGGGTCATTTTTATAAATGACGAACTTGTTCCCATCGTAACGATTCAAGCCGTTGTATCCGGTACCGAACCACATAAATCCGTACCGATCCTTCAGGATACACTGCACCTTACTTTCAGAAAGACCATTATCGACGGTCAAATGGTTAAATTTTATACTATCCGCTTGGGCAAACAGATTGGTTGATAAGGTGAAGAGAGTCAAGAATAATTGAATAATATTTTTCATTTTTCCCCCTACGCCTAGGTTTGTTTCAATTTTCTTGTTTGACGTTTGGATAGAGTTTCTTTATACAATCAGGGCAGATACCGTGACTAAAGCGAGCCTGCGAACGTTCCTGGATATAGGATTCCACTTGCATCCAGAATCCTTTATCATCACGAATCTTTTTACAATTTGCACAAATTGGAACAAGCCCGCTTAGTGTTTTGATATCGGCAAGGGCATCTTGAAGTTCTTTGATCATCCGTTCACGTTCGGCTTCGGCATTTTTTCTTTCCGTGATGTCGCTTGCGATACCAACCATGCCGATAACCTTCCCCCGACTATCGACCAAAGGAATTTTACTTGTGAGATGCCAGCGCTGTTCACCTGTATCTCGATGAAACGCTAGCTCCTCCCTCTCATACATTGCCTGACCTGTTTGAACAACCTTCATTTCATCTTCGGAATACTGCTTTGCTAATTCCGGCGGGTTGAAATAAAACGTTGTTTTGCCGAGGGTATCTTCTTGACGTTGTACTCCGATTGACCGAAGGTGCGGGAGATTATTGAGGATATATCGCCCTTCAGTATCCTTCGAGAAAATGAGGACGGGTAAATTATCGATTAATGTACGGAGTAAATTGCGCTCATGCTCGAGTGCTTCTTCGAAATGTTTCCGATCAGTAATATCAGTGCTGATGGTAATATAACTCGTCACTTTTCCCTGGCTATCTTTCAGTGGAACCTTACTGGTTAGATGCCAACGTTGTTCACCAGTATCTCGGTGCAAAACAATTTCTTCTTTATTGAACACTGCCTCCCCAGTCTTAAGAACTTGCATTTCATATTCGTAGTACCGCTGCACTAATTCGGCGGGGTGAAAATCAAACATTGTTTTCCCCAGCACATCCGCCTGGTGCTCTACACCAAGAGATTGCAAGTGTGCATGATTGTTGAGAAGATATCGACCTTCTAAGTCTTTATAATTGATTAGTTCAGGCATAGTATCAATCAATGTTCGAAGAAGGTTGCGTTCATGTTCAAACGCTTCCTGCACTCGTTTCTGCTCGGTGATATCATGGCTGATGCAAACAAAACCTGTTACTTTCCCTTTGCTATCCTTGACTGGTATTTTACTTGTAAGATGCCAATGCATTTTACCCGTATCCCTGCGAAAACATAACTCTTCTTTACGGATCATCGCCTCGCCGGATCGAACAACCTTCATCTCGTCTGCAAAGTATTTTTCTGCTAACTCACGGGGGTGGTAATCAAATGTGGTTTTCCCAACTACATCTTCCTGACACTTCGCCCCAATAGAACGCAAATGCGCAGGATTGTTGAGAATATAACGCCCTTGTTCATCTTTGTAATAAAACAGTTCCGGCAAATTGTCAATCAGTACACGAAGAAAATTGCGTTCATGTTGGGAAGCTTCCTCTGTTTTCTTACGAGCATTTGTATAATTTCGTAAAATCCGTAACACAATGATCCAAATTGTTAAGAGAATTGCTATTGTGACCGTTATGATGATACCGGTGACAAGTGATGTCTTACGCTGTTCTTGAAGAGCACTAGATGCTCTGTTAGATATAGTTGCGGTAATTTTCTTCAGGCCCTCGGCATATAATTGCTTCTCCTGCTCATATTCTTCGGATGAAAGCAGTGCAGCAGCAGACTTATTGTTTCCACTCCGAATGAGATCAAAAGCATTATTCTCCAATTTGACCAGCTTTAGATTTGCTGTATTCGTTTGAAGAGCTGCTTCAGATAAAAAAGCATCCGGTACCAACTTCAATGCGGTTTGAATTGTAGAGTCCAGAATTGGTTCGTACTTCCGGTACCTTGTTTCCCATTTCAGATCACTTGTTGCAACTGCCATTCGTGCTGACATTGTGAGAACCTCGTCAAGATTCGTAATGACACCGCTCAGCTCTTGCAATCGAAATATTTGCGTTGCTGTAAAATTGAAATCTCTATAAAAAATCCAAGCTTGATAAATAAGATGCAAGAATATGGCGAGAGTGAACAAGAGAATTATAACGAATGTCCGTTGTGGAAATGGATGGAATTTTTTCCCTGCCTTTTTAAATTCTAGGACATCATTTGCAGATACCGATGATTCCATGATTTTGCCTCCTCTACTCAGTCCCTTTATTCAGTATGAAGTTCGGATATAATTTCTTCATACAATCAGGACAAATACCGTGACTAAAGCGAGCATGCGAACGTTCCTGGATATAGGATTCTACTTGTGTCCAAAATCCTTTATCATCACGTATCTTTTTACAATTTGCGCAGATAGGAACAAGTCCACTCAGAGTTTTTATATCGGAACCTGCACTTTGCAACTCTTTAATCAATCGCTCGCGATCGGCTTCTGCATGCTTGCGTTCAGTAATATCGCGGCTAATCGTACTATAGCTTGCCGCTTTTCCTTGATTATCCTTCAGCGGAACTTTACTGGAAAGATGCCAACGTTTTTCTCCCGTGTCCTTATGCAAAGCAAGCTCCTCCGTTTCAATTATTGCCTTTCCGCTCTGGATAACCTGCATTTCATTATCGTAATATTGCTGCGCCAATTCTGCAGCATGAAAATCAAACATGGTCTTTCCAAGCGCATCTTCCTGACACTTCGCCCCAATAGAACGCAAATGTGCAAGATTGTTGAGAAGATATCGACCTTCTAAGTCTTTATAATTGATTAGTTCAGGCATAGTATCAATCAATGTCCGAAGAAGATTACGTTCATGCTGAAAAATCTTTTCTGTTTGTTTGCGTTCGGTGATATCACGAATAGTGGAGATATATAATTCCTTACCGCCCATTCGAGTGATTCTTCCACGAACCTCTGCAGGAAATGTTGTACCATTTTTCCGCAGACCGAGAATTTCATAAGATTCTCTTTTGCCCAATTGAATCGTCTCATTGACGTGAGCACGTAATTCAGGTACGACTATATCGAAGAGCGATTTTCCAATGAGTTCACTTCTCTCATATTCATACATATGTGCAAGTTGCTCGTTCATATCGACAATAATACCATTTTCCGTTAGTGCGATTCCTTCAAAGGATGCCTCAGCAAGCGTCCTGAATCTGTGTTCACTTTCACGCACCGCTTGTTCTATATGTTTCTGTGCCTCTTCGGCTTGTTTGCGAGAAGTGATATCCTTAACCGCCGATATAACTGTTGGTTTTCCCTTCAACTCAAATAAATGATTACTCACCTCAACCGGAATTCTATAACCATTTTTTTGCAAGATGTATCCCTTCCCACACCATATATTTCTGTGTCATAAGTTTTTTCATCATAGCTTCAACGTGGGGGATGGTCTCGGGGGAATGAATGTCGTATGGACTTTTTGGGAGAAGTTCCTCCCGGGTACACCCTAATTGTTTGCAGGCGACTCCATTCACTTCGAGAAACTTAGAAGGCACTCCCCCTTGATTGGGAGACTTATAGACAAATATTTCATCATGAATGCTATTGAAAAGAAGATTGTATAACTCAGTAAAAGGCAGTAATACCGTTTTTACCCTCGTGTTTGATGCGGCCCCGTTCTTCTTTGTGTGCTTGCGTAATCGAGCAACTTCGTTAAGAAGTTGAGTCTTTGTTTTGGTTATGTGTTTCATAGTGTAACTCCAACAAAACCTACAATATTATAGCATCATACCAGCTTTTTCTGTTACTCAATACTGCAAGCAATGAACAAAATAAAGAGAAGAAGCACTATAGAAATAGGATTCATAAAAGTATCTACAACATTATATACGTGAATAAATAATCGCGAAACTGTAGCTGGAAGAATTCTATAGGAAAATAACCCATATTTCATTTTCTCTTACGGTGATAACAGTCACAGCAGCGCTGGACATGCATCTCTGCATACTACGCGGGAATATCAGAAATGATGAATGAGACAGCAGCAGAATGGATATTCGCATGTGCATACTATGCAATGCTTGCCTCTATTCCCCTTTTTCACCGAGATATACCTTATGGTGTTCAACAATAAAATCTTATGAAGAATCACCAAGACATCATCTAGCGGTAACTTTCGGCAAGACTCTTATCGTTGTCAATGCCGAATGTACACAACCATTATTATTTGTACAAATGTACTTTATATCCTCCTCAAAATCAAAAAATGTTGAAAATAGAAGGTGATGATAAAGAGCAATGAAACTTGATCGCTCGATCCACAAAAAGTTGCAAATGTAACGCAATTATGAGGCTTTTTAATGTCTTATCTTAAAAAATATAATCGTATCAGCACGTCATCCCTTCCGGATTACAATGCTCTTGACAAGAATTTTCAGGACGGCAACAGCTAGCTGTCGATTTTATGAGATAGACCAAAAGAAAGAGTTTTTCTCAAACCCCTATATCAAAGCTGGAAATACTATGGAGACAAAAATAATGGTCATAAAATAACATTAAATTCTCAATAATTTTAAATCTTTGTTTCATTACTTTGTTTTATTATATAACATTTAAGCACGATTCTCTTGCCTTTTGTTCTTGATATTGAACTCCGCAATATCGAACTCCTGAATATACCTACAAAACCGTTTTATATTCGATTGCGAACTTGAGGAGGGAATGACTTCCGTGGATTTCAAGCTTGTTGCAGATGTTGGTTCGATGATTCTCGACGGTCCGATAACTGATATGTAAATCATCTCCGATTTCTTTACTTGTTTTGTTTCCCGAGATGAGGCGTAGGACTTTGCGTTCGGTGGGTGTGAGGTTCTCCAATTGAGGTTTCTTCTTGATCAGTGAACGGGCGTAATCGCCTCTGCTGACGAGGTATTCTGAGATAGACGGACTGAGATAGTACCGTCCAGTTGCAACTGTCTTGATAGCGGCAACGATATCACTTACTGCGCTTTCCTTCAATACATACCCTTTCACTCCAAGATCCATCGCTTCGTTGAACATATCTTCTTCTTTGTACATCGTTAAGAAGACTATATGAGACGGGAGATGTCGTCTGATGATTTCCCCTGCAACCTGAAGGCCGGTTAATCCCGGCATTTCAATATCAAGCACGATGACATCCGGTTTGAGTTTTTCCGTAAGATACAGTGCTTGTAGTCCGTCCCCCGCTTCACCGATGATTTCTATGGAACGTTCAGATCCAATTGCTAAGAGCAGGCCTTTGCGAAATATCGGATGATCATCTGCGATGATGATTCGTAATTTAGTTTTCGTCATCTATTCTATCGTACGTTTTAATTGTTATTAATACTCTGGTTCCTTTTCCAGGGTTCGATTCAATTCTCATCGTTCCTCCAATAAACCGAGTACGTTCTACAATTCCCTGTAATCCTATCCCACGTTCATTTTGAGTTCGCTGAAGTGAAACATCAAATCCGGTACCGTTATCTTCTACGTCAATATTCAATCGATTAAACCATCGCTTGATGGTAACTTTTCCGGCAGTCGCATGTGCATGTTTAATGATATTATTGACGCATTCCTGTATAATTCTATAGACATGAATTTCCATTTCTTTTGGAATAAGATTATCGATGGGATCGATATCCGATGTAAAGGAAAGCGTCGTCGTCCGCGCTGCTCTATTGATAATCGATTCGAGCGACTTCTTCAATCCTAATCTATCAATCTGGTAGGGACGAAGATTATTCGTGATCTCTCTGGTTCCTTGGATTGCTTGCGATGCTGTATTAGAAATCTCATCGAGTTGTTCTCGCACATTTTTCTTGTTCTTCAGATCATTTAATGCCAACAATGCCCTGTTTTTAATGATGAGAAGTTCCTGGCCGATGCTGTCGTGTAATTCAGTAGCTATGCGTTTTCGTTCTGCTTCCATCGAATCAATCAATTGGCGTGTAAATACATTTTGTTCATGTAAGGATCGACGACGACGCTTTCGCTGAAAATAGAATGCATATCCAATCAGAGCGAGAATAAAAATCAGAATAATCTGGAAATACAACGTTCCCCAAAATGGTGGTTGGTCTACAAAAAAACCTGTTGTCATGAAGTCTAATTGAATAATGATCTCCTGCCCAATAGAAATAATTAAAAGGATAAAATAACTCTTTTCACAAGCATAGTACGAGAAAAACGTAGTAGTGTCAAGAAAGGGATTGAAGAGAAGAGGAAGACTCTTCTTAAACAAACAACCGTTGAAGACATCATTGCTTTGTTGTATATTGAAATTAAGATTTAAGATACACGATATGAGAACTTATTTGCCCCATATCTGAAATTTCTCGTTCTCAACCACGAATAAAAGACTGTATATTGCCGATGTCGTTCCAGCTCATCTCAGACCTCACACCTTCCGGCGATCAACCAGAAGCAATTCGACAGCTTGTCGAGGGGGTAGAACGCGGCGATCGGCATCAGACACTGCTCGGCGTTACCGGAAGCGGAAAAACCTTCACCATTTCGAATGTCATCACGCACATCAATAAACCCGTGCTCGTGATGTCTCACAACAAGACGCTCGCAGCACAATTATATGCTGAATTCAAAAGTTTCTTCCCCAATAATCGCGTCGAGTTCTTCATCAGCTACTACGATTATTACCAACCGGAAGCATACGTTCCGACCACCGATACCTACATTGCCAAAGATTCTTCGGTAAACGATGAAATTGACCGTCTGCGATTGCGTGCGACGAGTGCCTTGCTCAGTGGCGATCCCAATGTTATCGTCGTTGCTTCGATCAGCTGCATTTACGGTATTGGCGCACCTGATGAATGGATCAGCCAGACATTAACACTGAAAAAGGGGGATCATCTTGGCCGTCAAGGATTGCTCAAACGACTTATCGACTTATTGTATATACGGAACGATTATGAGTTTGCTCGCGGGACATTTCGCGTGCGAGGTGATGTGGTAGAAGTTATCCCCAGCTATGAAAATGAAGAGGCGATACGTATCGAATTTTTCGGTGATGAAATTGAGCGTATCTCGTACATCAATAAAGTGGATGGCCGAGTTGTCGGAGAAGCTGATTTTGAAATGATTTATCCTGCCAAACAATTCATTACGTCGCGTGAAACCATTGAGCGGGCGATGGATGGCATCTATACAGAATTGCGTGAGAGAACAACTGAACTCCGTTTTCTCGGGAAACTCGTCGAAGCACAGCGAATTGAACAACGAACACGGTTCGACATGGAAATGTTGCGCGAAGTCGGTTATTGTTCAGGTATTGAAAATTACTCACGCCATTTCGCAGGCAGGCCGCCGGGTTCACGTCCATCATGTTTGTTGGATTATTTCCCAAAAGATTTTCTTACCATTATTGACGAATCACATGTTTCTGTACCGCAAATCGGCGGTATGTATGCCGGTGACCGTTCGCGTAAAACAACCCTTGTGGAGTACGGCTTCCGACTCCCATCAGCGCTCGACAATCGACCATTGACATTCGATGAATGGGAAGCGATGGAGAAACAAATCATTTTTGTCAGTGCAACGCCGGGACCATACGAACTGCAAAAATGCCAAGGCATCTTCGTGGAACAAGTTATCCGCCCCACCGGCCTGATTGATCCGGATGTCGAAGTTCGTCCAAGCAAACACCAGATTGACGATTTGATTGCTGAGATTCGGACGCGCACGGCACGAAAAGAACGCACATTGGTAACCACCTTAACAAAGCGCATGGCTGAAGACCTGACAGAATACTTAACGAATATTGGAATCAAAGTCCGATATATCCATTCGGAAGTGGATGCATTGGAACGCGTGGAGACGCTGCGCGATTTGAGATTGGGCGAGTTCGATGTTCTCGTTGGTGTGAATCTGCTACGTGAAGGGCTCGATTTACCAGAAGTATCTCTTGTTGCCATTATTGATGCGGACAAAGAAGGTTTTCTACGATCCGAACGTTCGCTCATTCAAACAGCAGGCCGCACAGCACGCAATGTTAACGGCAAAGTTATTCTCTATGCCGATAAAATGACCGGTTCCATGGAACGCATGATCGGTGAAACAAATCGTCGTCGCACAAAACAGATCGATTATAATACAAAGCATGATATCACACCTGTTACGATTTATAAAACGGTAGAGGAAATTCTCGCCGCTACATCTATTGCCGATGTGAAGATAAAACGGGATGAACGTTATCAGAAATCCAAACCTCTGGCTATTGCCGAAACAGTAGCAAAGTACCTCACGAGCGACCAGAAGAAAGATCTGCTGAATGAATTAAAAGTGGAGATGAAACGGGCGGCAAAAGATTTGGAATTCGAACGTGCCGCGGAATTACGGGACGAAATTGAAAAGTTGGAAAAGAAAAGCTGACCAAGTCTGGAAAAGGAAGAGAAGAAAATATTTAGTATATTTGTAAAGAAGAAGAATTGCTGAAATCTTTTCTACAGCTCACGAGTCCGCCAAGCAAACCCAGATAAGAGAGCAGCATTCATCTATTCGTTCGACGGTTTTTTAAATTTACAACAGCGTGCCTTATAACATTGCACTTGACAATATTGACCATCGCCAAGTCCATAATAAAACCTTTACTCGATTTCATCTACCCACCAGTGTGTATCTCTTGCAATATGCCTCTGCCGGATGGTAGCCAGAAGATCTGCCGGAATTGTTGGGGTGCCATTCCTGCTCTTACCAAAGACCATTCTCTTTATCAGGAAACCCGCGGCAAACTTCTCGCCGAAGGGTGTATTGACGATCTTATTTCATGTTACGTGTTCGAAAGAGAAGGACCGTTTCAACACATTGCACATGCACTGAAGTATCAAGAGTATAAATCATTTGGAGTAGAATTGGGAAAGCAGATTGGTGGATTAGTTCGGGATTGGAATGTGGAAACCGACATTATCGTTCCAGTACCGCTGCATCGAATCAAACATCGCGAACGCGGCTATAACCAGTCTGAATTTATTGCACAAGGCATTGCTTCGATCATCGGCAAACCAATTATAGTGGATGCGGTTCGTCGAACACGTCACACACAAACGCAAACTAAGTTGAATCTCAAAGAACGTTATAAGAATATGAAAGACGCGTTTGAAACTTTACCGGGTGCTTCCAAAAAGTTTTATGGAAAAACATGTCTTCTGGTAGATGATGTTATCACCTCAGGGGCAACAACGAATTCCTGTGCAAGGGAGATTCTTGCGGCAGGTGCCAAGTCTATCATTGCCGCTTCTGCGGCCCTTGCAAAATAGTTTCCGTATTGTTCAGCATATCCCTATAAAAGTAAGCCATTCTTGAAACGTATAAATCATGTTGTTTTTCTCGAATTTCCATTAAAAAACGTTAAATATCGTCGTTTGTAAAAAACCATATGTGACGGAGGACACTTCTTTTGAAGATGAACGTTATGATATTTGTCCTGTATCACATTATTGAATGTGAAGGAGCGACGCCATGACAAAGCCAAACATTCAACAAGAACAACCAACGACATCGCAAGTTAGTCCTTCTCGAAGTGATACAATAAAATTAGTAAGCGAAATTCTTAAACGTACAAACCAATTAATTCAGAAAGGCGATTTTGGTCGTGCACAAGGAGAATTGTTGCTTGCTAATCGGACAGCAAAAGAACAGTATAGAACACCTCCTTTTTCTTCACCGGTTAATGATAAATTTATTGCACCTCAAACACCACAAGCACTTCTGCCATTAGCGCCCATGGAAGCGATGATGGCTGTGATTTCATCCTCAAAACAAACTGACAACGTTCTGCCTCGGGCAACAACACAAACCCCGGAAGCTCTAACCGAGAAACCACAGGTTTCGCATCCAGAACAAACCAACGATCGAAGCATTGAATTCAAATGCTATCGCGAAGAACTTGCAAAAGCATGGTGCGATGGAGCACTCACAGATGATGAAGAACGGCATTTACAGGAATTACGGACCGTGCTGGAGATTTTAGATGTTGAACATGAAATGTTTGAGAAGGAAATTAAGCACTCATGTTATAAAGAGGCTCTCGCCAAGCATGTATCCAACGGTTCGGTCGACTTAGGTGACGTCAAGTCACTCGCCGATCTTCAAAAAGCATTCCATATCTCACAGGAAGAGCATTTGCAGATTCAAGGACCCTTCATGCAAATAAAGCAACATAAACAGCGTGATAAAATTCTTATCATTGACGATGATGATCAGTTCTTGAATATGATAGCCAGCTCAATGATGGAAGATGGATTTGATGTCATTGCTGTGGCGACATCCGATGAAGCCTATACGCTTTTACATGAATACATTCCCGATCTCATTTTGTGCGACATCAATCTTAAGACCTCAACAATGAATGGATTCGTTCTTTACGAAAAAGTCCAGGCAAATAAACATCTTCAAAACATTCCTTTCGTTTTCCTAACGGGACTTACGGATGAAAAGTTAGCTTGGACAGGAAAAGAACTTGGCGCCGATGACTACTTATTAAAACCTATTTCCAGGCATACACTGCTTTCTACACTTCAAGGCAGATTAAAACGTTTTAGACAGCTCAGAGGCTTCTCTTCAACCCCCACATCAGCGTTTTGCTGAGGAATATCTACAACACACGGTCTTTTTAGAAAAGATCGAGAAGATTTTACCTGTTCCTATCTTGCTGCAGGAATTACTTTTCTACAATCTCTAAGCAAATTACCTACGGGGGGGTAGCAATCCTTTAAAAACCCGCGAATTCTTCTTGTTTTTGAACCTCTATGCATCATAATAAACCTAATATGGCATTAAAAAAGTCGGAACAGTTATTGATGTATTAGGCCTAAGAGATAAAAAGAAGGAATATGAAAATGATTAGTCAAAATATGTCACAACAAAATCTTCAATCAGTGCACGAACTTACACCTCGTGACGATAATAAGAAAATCGTCAGCGAGGTCTTGAAACGCGTTGATCAATTGATCCGGAAAGGCGAACTAGATTCTGCACAGAGAGAAATTGTTAAAGCCAAAGAACTTGACCCTCGAAACGTCTACGCGCTCGCATTGGAAGAACGAATTTCCGCCCTTAAAACAGAGTTCGAATGTACTAAAATAGAGACCGAATGTAAGGAGGATATAAGACGTCTTGATGAATTTATACAATCAAGCGTTGCTTCCAAGCCTCCCCAACCTGTAGCCGAGACTCTGTCGATGCCGCTTTTATCGAGACCCGCACCGATTGTCACAAGTACGACACTCGTTCCATTAGCAGCGACTTTACCATCGCTCCCATTCGATGGACCTACAGATATGGCAATAAAAGACTATGAACCACAGCAAGAGCTTGTTGTTGATCGGAGTATTGAGTTGGAATCTTATCGCAAGACACTTGCTGAGATGTGGTATGACGGGGCATTGACAGCAGAGGAAAAGCGTCGTTTAAATGAGTTACGGACATTGCTGGAAATTACAGACGCTGAACATGAGGGAATCGAAAAGAATGTGAAGCGAGAATGCTACAAGAGTGTCATTAATCGGCGATTATCTAATAATCTAATTTCTTTACCCGATGCGAAATCTCTTTCTGATCTACGAAATACATTCCAAATCTCCGAAGAGGAACATTTGCAAATTCAAACGCAGTTGATGAACGTTATTCAACATAAACAGAGGAACAAGATTCTCGTCATTGACGATGACACACGGCTTTTAGAATTGCTTGAAGCATCGTTGGAAGACAATGGGTTCGATGTCACAGCGTTATCAACATCCGATGAGGCATACGCGTTACTCCGAAAGTTTGTCCCTGATCTAATTCTCTGTGATATTAATCTTGAGACCTCAACTATGGGCGGTTTTACATTCTATGAGAAAGTACAGGAACTGAAAAATGTTCAGAGTATTCCCTTCGTTTTCTTATCCGGACTTACAGATGAGGTTCTCGTCCGCACCGGCAAAGAACTTGGAGTGGACGATTATTTGATGAAACCCATTTCTGAACAGACATTAGTCTCAACGCTTCGAGGAAAATTAAAACGCTTCAAGCAACTAAAAAAGGCAGTGGAAAATCCAATGCCAGTAATGGTAGCAGCATAGGGAACGCTTTCAATCATTGTTTTTTGAAAGTACTAGCCACGAGACAAGAGGATAGATCGGCGCCGATTATTGTTGCGCCAAACGATCTTGACGAGTATATCTTCCAGCATCGCTCCCCTTACTTCACGGGGTTTCTTTTTGTTAGTACTTCACTGCTTGCAGATATCTCAACAGAACAAATCGTCTGTAGAGAAGGCACAGTATAAAAATTCCGTTCATGAGAAAAATGTTGAGATAGAGATACAATTCTAATCGGTTTAAAACCGAACACAACATCAGCAAGAAAAACTCCGTACCGAAACCAAGTAGGCCGGAGATACGCAAAGAAGTAATATCAGAATACCACTCTTGGCACCTTTGACAAGGTTCACGAGAAGAACCTTCTGAAGGATCTCTTGGTTCATTTTCGTGCGACCTTCGGAGGTTTCCTCCATAACTCCATCGATCAACTCTCTCAATAAGCCGATCTTGCCAACCATAGATACACTGAAAAATCCGCTGAAGAACAAGTTCGACGCCACCTTTCTTCAGATCTTCTTCTCGAATTTCTTCAGATATACGATTGTTCGCAGACTGTTTCTGCAAATGGAGAAAGTTCACTTGATAAAATACGTGGTAAGATACTCGAAGCGAAATACCGACAAGTCCGAGCAAAGCGAGCAACAACATCCACCAATTACCGCCCGATTGATAGAGAATCCAACCGATGGCACCGAACACTGCCGCATCTACCACAAAGTCACCGATAGAATCTAAAAATCTTCCGACACGGCTGTATTGCTGTTTCGCTCGTGCAAGTTGGCCATCAGCAGAGTCAAGTAGGTCTTTAAGCGTAATAAGCAGTCCAGCAACAATAAATGCTTCTGAAGTCCCTTTCAAATAGAAAAATGCGGCAACAAGTCCAGCGATTGTTGATGCGATGGTCACTTGATTCGCTGTAACAGGAGTATTATAGAGTGCCCAAACGATCAATCCCGCAATGGGACGAAGCAAGTAAATGTTGATAAGTTCGTCGGAGATGTCAGACTTAAGAGATTTTCGATATGAATACATTTCATCAAACGATGTTCATTCGTTCCGCAAGTTGGAGATCTTCTACTGTATCTATTTCAATTGCTGGAAATGCAATGACATCAATGGCTTTGAGTTGAGTTCCATGGTTAATCATTTCCTGAAATGATGCCTCATAGAATTCTGTTCGCCCCACACCACTCCTCACGCGTCGTTCGAGAATCGTGATGAGGTGCGCTGTTGTTTCGGCAGAAAACACTTCGATGCCGATTGACTCTCCATAGGTTTCATTGAGTGGCGTTTCTTTTCCGATCAATACAATATTCCCATAGCCATCTGCCTTCACCCGAATTTCTTCTTCACTATGTTCACCGGACACTCGAACAGCAACGCAATCTTGCAAAGGGTTGCTCAGAAAGAACGGCAGCAATTTTGACGAAAAAAGAATATCGCTATCAAGTAAGAGTAAGCCAGAGCCCACATTGCCTTCTTTATTCTCAAGAAATCTCCTTGCAAGGAGAAGCGAGTAAGCGTTATTTGTTTTAGTATAATCCGGATTGAGGATAAAGCGAATATATATTTGCGGAAAACGATGTTTGACAAATCCCCGAATCATCTTTCCTTGGTACCCGATGACGACAGCAATTTCTTTGACACCAGCATCAAGAACATTCTCGATGGTTCGTTCAAGTAGTGTCTTCCCTCCGACTTCCAGCAAACACTTCGGTTTTGAATCCGTCAATGGGCGCAAACGCGTAGAAGCACCGGCAGCAAGGATGACACAGCGAGGGAGCTGCGATTTGGTGATTAAATGATTTTGGGATTGATAATTGAGCATTTCAATCAACTACCCACGGCTCTAATAATTTTTCTCCAATGCCTTCAATGAAGCGCGAGGGCTTTGTCAAAATTATACCGCTTTCACGATCGTAAATATTCATCGGATAGGTGATAATCAGATGCTCCTTTGCGCGTGTACAAGCGACATACATCAGCCGGCGTTCTTCTTCCATTTCCTCATCGCTTGCTGCGGACCGCATTGTCGGGAATCTTCCTTCGAGTGCATAAATGATGAAGACGGCATTCCATTCCAATCCTTTGGCACTGTGAATAGTCGAGAGTGTCAGGTACTCTGTTTCCGGACCTGGCGATTCAATATCAGCAATACTTTCGTTCGGCGGTTCAAGCGCTAAATCTGTCAATAATTCATCAACAGACTTATAGCGTTCAGTAATATTTTGGAATGTCTCAAGATCTTTCTTCCGTTTGAGATGATCTTCATAGCGAGCATGGAGAATTGGTTCATAGTATTGAAGAATGTGAGATGTCTTTTCTGCCGGAGAAATGTTGGGCGCAGCAACTTCTTTCAGCATATCGAATAACTTGCGGACATTATCGGGATAGTTGCCGTATTCCATCCAGAATTTTGTTGTTGCTGTCACAGCTTCTTTGAATTCCTTCGCTAAACCAACACGTCGCTTCAGAATATCGTCCACGACTTTTTCCGCAGTGCGCGGGCCTACACCATCAATAAGCAGAAGAATACGATTCCACGAGACAACATCGCGCGGATTTTCGAGCACACGCAGATATGCCACAACATCTTTTACATGCGCTGTTTCGATGAATTTAAATCCGCCAAACTTTAGGAATGGAATATTCGCCTTTGCTAATTCGATTTCCAAATCAAACGAATGGAATGAGGATCGAAATAATACCGCCATCTCTTTCAGCGGGATACCCATTTCGCGATATTCAAGAATCTTCTGCACGACGTACCGCGACTGTTGGTTCTCCGTCTGTGCCGATACAAGCTGCGGCAAGCTGCCGCCCGTTTTCTTTGTGAAAAGTTCTTTCGTGTACATTTTAACCGCCCAATTTTCCTCCGCCACGCAACAGAATTTCATTTGCCAGGTTCAAGATCGGTTGCGTGCTTCGATAATTTTCTTCTAACTTGATAATCTTATAATCCTCAAACTCCTCGCCGAACGTAAGAATATTCTGAATTGTTGACCCGCGGAAAGAATAAATACACTGTGCATCATCGCCGACCACCATCAAATTCCTGTGCTTGGATGCCAACAATTTTACAATTTCAGCTTGCAGTTTATTGGTATCCTGATATTCATCCACCATAATATATTTATAGCGGTCAGAAAGCGTCGCACGCACCGCTTCGTTTTGGCGCAGTAATAACGCAAGATTCAGAAGCAAATCATCGTAGTCCATCAAGTTGTGCTCACGTTTGTATTTCACATAGGTACCGTGAAGCGTAGAGATGTCGGTTTCGATTTCAAGATACTGGGGATAATCCCTCGCCAGCAGTTCTTTCACAGGAGTCACCGTGTTCAGCGAACGGCTGTAGAGATCATAGAGTGTTTCTTTGCGTGGAAAACGTTTCTCTTTTGTATCAAATTTCATCCGCGTCCGAATCAAATTGATAACGTCTTCAGCATCCGCTTGATCGAGAATTGTGAAGTTGCTCTCGTATCCAAGCTGACCTGCATATTTTCGCAGGACGCTGTTCGCAAACGAATGGAATGTTCCGCCTGAGACCTGCTCACATCGGCTGTCCAAGAGAATCGACGCTTTCCTCAACATTTCTTGTGCTGCTCTGCGCGTGAATGTCAGCAGCAACAACGAATCCGGTTTAACACCTAATTCCACGAGATATGCCACGCGATACACAATTGTGCGTGTCTTCCCTGTTCCCGCTCCGGCAATAATCAAGTGCGGACCATTGACCGATGTCGCCGCTTCGTACTGCGCAGGATTCAATTCCTGTTGATAGTTGATTCGCAGATGTTGGGGCTGAACAAGATGAAGATGATCGCCGGGGAGCGGCTTCAGTGTGAATTTCTTCATTTCATGCCGAATAAATGTGGATTCGCGCTCTGTCGCTGACAGTTTTTAACCGTAAGAGTCATTTTGTGAAAATAAGTATACAAGTTCATTTCGTGAATGAAGATAGCGGAAAAAAACTGGAAAATGAAACAATCCTAACTTGAGTTTTCAGCAACAAAGCTGTAAGTTTGAAACATCGTTTTTAACAACCTAGCGATGTTATTCCTTAACAGGAATCGCTACTTTTTCTTTATCATCTAAAACTTCAGACTGAACATATGAATATTCTTGTTTTAAATTGCGGCAGTTCGTCTCTTAAATTTCAGATCATTCAAACCGATCTTGAAATGATTGAGAAAAATGCGGACAAACAACTTGCCAAAGGTCTCATCGAACGTATCGGGAGCCAGGCACTCGTTTCACTGCAGGCTGCCGGTAAAACAGCAGTAAAACACGCAGCTCCGCTGCGCGACCATCGCGCTGCGCTTGATCATGTTATTAAATGGATTATTTCGAAAGACGCCCAAATTCCCGATATTCAATCGCTCGCGGATATTCATGCGGTCGGGCATCGTGTCGTCCATGGCGCAGAGCAATTTACGAAATCTACGATTATCACGGATGCGGTTATTCGCGGAATCGAAGACTGTATCGATCTTGCCCCGCTGCACAATCCGGCAAACCTCAAAGGTATTCATGCAGCACGCGAGCTTCTTGGCGCCGGCATACCGGCAGTAGTCGTGTTTGACACTTCATTTCACTCAACCATGCCGGAGACATCATTCCTGTATGCTATTCCATACCAACTCTATCGGCGGCATAAAATCCGGCGATATGGATTCCATGGCACATCGCACCGGTACGTGGCATACCGTTACCGGCAGCTCACCGGAAAGACGCGGGAGGAGACCAATGTTATAACAATACATCTCGGTAATGGATGTTCAGCATGCGCAATCAAGAATGGAGCTTCGTTTGACACATCGATGGGGCTTTCGCCGTTAGAAGGATTGGTCATGGGAACACGAGGCGGCGATATTGATCCGGCAGTGCTTGAGTTTCTTTCACACAAAGAAGGCATGTCGATGAGCGAGATCGACACACTGCTCAACAAACAGTCTGGGTTGCTCGGCATTTCAGGATTAACGAACGACATGCGCGACTTGCTGGAAGAAGCGAAAGACCATCAGGATCGGCGCGCCACACTTGCCATAAACATTTTTGCACAGCGTGCAAAAAAATACATCGGATCGTATTTAGCTGAAATGAACGGCACCGACGCCCTCATCTTTACCGGCGGTATCGGAGAAAATGCAGCTACTATTCGACAGCGCATATGTGCCAACCTCGAGTGGCTTGGGATTGAAATAGACGAGCAGCTCAACAATGAAAAGGTTGGAGGTAAAGAGGGAGAAATCAATACACAGAGAAGCCGTGTGAAGGTGTTCGTTATCCCGACGAACGAAGAATTGCTTATTGCACGTGATACAGTTCGTTGTATTGTCGATGTGCCTAAGAAGAGTTAACTGCAAAGAAAATATTTATCTTTATTGTATAGAATTGCATAAAAGCGCGGGCAATCATGTTCGCGCTTTTGTTTTTCTAGGATTCGTTTCTATCTGGTTTTATTAGCAAAATTTTTGCATTCTAAGATAAGAATTTGAATCAGTCATAGGTGCCCGATGTTAGCAATTTTTAAAACTAAAAATTCTTCACATCTTCATCTCTCTGTACGTCTCCGCGCACTCGCACGAAACCTCTGGTGGACGTGGAATCCGGAATCCCATCATGTGTTCAAAGAACTCTCGCCTCTTGTGTGGCGGTACTCAAACCACAATGCTGTAGCGGTGATGAGTGAAATTTCCGACCAGGAATTGGAGGCACGGCTGCGCGATCATGAATTTGCGCGAAGAGTGCATGCTGTGCTCGAAGAATTTGAATCTTATATGACAAAGCCATCGACATGGGCAAAGCGTCATGCGGCGACGTTGAAAAATCCGGTGGCATATTTCAGCGCTGAGTTTGGATTGCATGAATCGCTGCCGATTTATTCCGGCGGGCTTGGAATTCTTTCCGGTGACCACACAAAGTCTGCAAGCGACCTCGGTATCCCGTTTGTCGGGATTGGATTGTTTTACCGTCAGGGCTATTTCCAGCAGAGATTAAATGCTGATGGCTGGCAGGAAGAATCATATCCTTCAAACGATCCGGAACATCTTCCGCTTGGACTGGTTCTCCAGCCCGAAGGCGGGCGACTACTCAACTCTATTGAAATTGGACATAGTACGGTATATTTCCAAACGTGGACGGTACACATCGGGCGAGTCACTCTCTATCTGCTCGATACGAATCTTCCTGAAAACGATCAGCATTTTCAAGGACTGACTTCCACGGTGTACGGCGGCAACATCGATACACGCATCGGGCAGGAGATTATTCTTGGCATCGGCGGCGTGCGGCTTCTCCAATCGCTTGGAATCGCTCCATCTGTCTTTCATATGAACGAAGGACACTCTGCATTTCTCGTGCTTGAGCTGCTGCAGCAGGAATTAAAATCCAGAAAAACACGCGAGGAAGCAGAACGGCTAGTTCGCTCGAAGTGTGTTTTCACAACACATACACCGGTACCGGCGGGACATGATCGATTCAATTCAGAATTGATGGCATACTCCTTCGGCAAATTCTGGAATTCCACAGGATTAACGCACGAAGATTTGATGTCCTATGGACGTGTGAATCCATCCGATACAAATGAGCAATTCACGATGACCGTGCTTGCCATCAAGATGTCGCGTGCAGCAAATGGTGTGAGCGAGCTGCATGGACACGTGAGCAGGAAAATGTGGAAAGACCTCTTCCCCGGCAAGACAGTGGATGAAGTTCCCATTGGACACATCACCAACGGTATCCATACACCGGGATGGGCAACAACGCACGCGCATGATTTCTGGAACAAGCGGCTTGGTTCTGACTGGACAGAGAAATTGATGGAACCGAAGTTCTGGAAGAAGTTTGCAGATGACGAACTTGCTACCGATGAGGAACTGTGGGCATTACGTTATAATCTGCGACGTGACCTCGTGGAGTACGCTCGACGCCAGCAAGTAGAACGACCGTATGTTTATAGTGTCGGTACATCGTTTGCAACAAGCCATATCCTTTCTCCCGATGCATTGACGATCGGTTTTGCGCGTCGGTTTGCAACATATAAACGCGCACCGCTGATATTCCGACATTTAGAGAAAATTATTCCGCTACTCCGTAACAAGCAATATCCCGTTCAAATTATATTTTCCGGCAAAGCGCATCCGCGTGACAATGAAGGCAAACGATTTATACAACAGATTATTGGAATCACACGACACCCTGAACTTATTGGCAAAGTGATCTTCCTCGAAAATTACGATATCAATGTTGCACGCCATCTCGTCTCCGGTGTCGATGTTTGGTTGAATAATCCGCGACGTCCGCTTGAAGCGAGCGGAACCAGCGGCATGAAAGTCACCATCCATGGAGGACTTAATCTGAGCATTATGGATGGTTGGTGGCGCGAGGGTTACAACGGCAAGAATGGATGGAAAATTGGTGACGATCAAAACGATGCCGATCTTGAAACTCAAGATGAACATGATTTTGAAAGCCTGATTCAAGTGCTTTCAGAATCAATCATTCCGGAGTTCTACAATCGGGATGAGCATGGTATTCCCCATATATGGCTAAAACGCATCCGGAACGCTATGCAAACACTCCTTTCACAGTTCAGTACAGATAGAATGGTAGGAGAATACGTGCAAAAATGCTATATGAACAAAGAAAGATAACCACAGCCAAAAAGGGGCTCTTCCCTTTGTAAAACGACTTGGGTGAACTTCATTAAACACTTTATTGACATTCTACTCCTACCCCACTATCTTTGAAGTGGGATAGTGAATGTTTACCTGTATCTGAACGAGGAGCATGCTGTTATGACCAATCCATCAGAAATGCGCACCCAAAAGATCTCTGCAATCATGTTCACGGACATCGCCGGCTTTTCCAAGAAGCTTTCGGAAGACGAAGTGCGGGCATTTGATCTTCTCAAAACTCACGATGCGCTTATTCGCGTTCTCACTGCCAAGTTCGATGGCAAAGTAATCAAGTCTCTTGGCGATTCGTTTACGGTGGAGTTTCCGAGCGGCATCAACGCTGTAAAATGTGCTGTTGAAATCCAAAAACGATTTTGGAATTTTAACCGTGGTAAAACGGAATCTGATACAATCAGAATTCGGGTAGGCATTCATCTCAGCGAAACCTCTATTCATCATGACGATATTCTTGGTGCAGACACAGCTATTGTCTCACGCATTGAAGCAATGACTGAACCAAACCGCATTTGTATCTCCTTGGAAGTATACGAACACATCAAGGACGCACTTCCGCTTCGGGTATTTAAAGTCGGATCGCTAGAACTTAAGGACATATCTCGTCACATAGAGGTGTACGAAGTACTCATCGATTCCATTCCTGAACTTGCACAACCATCAGCCACCGCTCAACAGGTATCGTCATCACAGCAGAATACAGTTGCAATGAAGCGCGAAGAGGAGGAATTTCGCGAAGCAAAAAGAATTGAGGAAACCAAACAGCGGTTATTGGGTGATCAAGCGAAAATGGAAGAAGAACGAAAAAAGAAAATTGCTGCTCACTATACACGAGCAGAGATTTTCTTCGAGGCAGGTGCACTGGAGAAGGCTGAACATGAACTTGCTGAAATCGCAAAACTTGATCCGCAGCAACGTCCGCCGACAGAACGAGAGCGCAAGGAAAAAGAGAGCGAGCGTATCATTCAAGATCATCTCACAAAAGCTCGCGAGTTTTTCACCGTTAAGGAACTTGATGCAGCCGAAGAAGAAGTAAACGAGATTTTCAGAATCTTACCGCTCCATGTGGGAGCTCAACAACTCCTGATGCAAATTGAAGAAGAACGATACAAGCAGGAAGAGAGAAAGCGGGCTAAGCAGACAGAGACTACTATCAAACAAGTTTCCGAAGAAGAACAGAAGATCGAAGCATTGCTCGAGCAGGGGCAAGCACTGCTTCAAGAGGAGAAATTCACCGAAGCCACATTTGTATTACATGATCTTTTTCTCATCGATCCGAACCATTCTGGCGGCCGACGATTGGAGGAACGTGTTCGTCAAGCAGAACAGGCGAAAGCAGAATTCCAACGTATTCATGCAGAACAATCACACGAGGAACAACACTTTCAAGAGCTTGCTAAATTCCAGAGAAAAGTAGAGGATCAAAGACATAAACAGACTGAAGCTCCTCGGGAAATCATTCGGAAGCCAAGATCCAAAAAGCCATTTCAGATCGCAGCAGTGGCCATCCTCATACTGGCAGCAATCTTTATTCTTTGGAAAACCTTCGATTGGATATTTCCCAAACATGCATCGATTGCCATCTTGAGATTCACCAATTCGACAAGTGGAACGAATGACTTGGATTTATTGGATGCACTTCCAATTCTGCTGGCAGAAGATTTTGCGCGATGCGACCATATAACTGTCATTGCTCCATCATCTTCACTTCTGTATATGCCCGATCTGATACATCTGCGAAAGATCGCATCAAACTTGCAGGTAGAATATCTCCTCGTTGGAACCATTCAGGAAAACGATGGACGATACAGCATCCAGCTCAGCCTTCTCACTCCTGACGAAGAAAAGACCACGGATATTGGAGCAGTGGAAGGATCGCTCTCGACACTCAGTGGAATGCGTATTACAATTCTGCAAAAGGTTCTCGATAAAATTGGAGTGCGATCTGATTTACCTGTTATATCACAGTCTGCCAACACTGACGCACTTGCAAAATACATAAAAGGCATCCATTTGATGCGGCAAAAATCCGGAGTGGAAGTCGATTCTGCAAGAATTTTACTGCAGACCGCTCTTCAAATCGATCCTTCACTGTGTATTGCATACGGATCGCTGGCTGATCTGCAAATCCGCACGTTCCAGACGATGGACAATCCGCAGTTTCTTCAATCCGCAACGGAATATGCACAGCGAGCCCTGCGATGTTCGCCCAACAACGCTCTTGCCCATCGAGTTCTTGCTACAAGTAATCGTCTCTCACAGAATTATTATTCTGCGTTATCTTCCATTAACCAGAGTATGGCATTGCTTCCGCAAAATCCGGAATGCTACCGGGAACTCGCACTCCTCTCTCTCATCGCTAGAAGATTTGACGAAGCTACTTCGTATGCATCCATCGCATTGCTCTATGATCCGAAAAATGTCGAATCGCATTTTACGCTTGGACTTGTTCAACATATGAAACAGGACTACTTTGGAGCAGAAAATTCATATCAGCAAGCACAACTGCCAGGGGATAATAATTTAATACTCATGGCATATTATGTACAGAACGTGTGGATCGGCGAAGGTAACTATGATAAAGTAGTGCGTTATTGCAATCAAATGATTCGCATATCGCCGGAGAATTATCGCTACTACTATTGGACCGGACGTGCATATCAACTCTCGCTCCAGATCAGCACAGCACAGGAATGGTTGAAAAAGGGATTAGCAATAACGGAACAAGTCATTGACAACGATCCTAATGATGCAATTGCTCACACATACGCCGGATTGATCTACTCCCGCCTTGGAAAATTCCCTGAAGGTGAAGCAGCAATGAATAAGGCGATGCGACTCGACAGCAATTCCGTCGAAGTTGTATTCCGCAACGCAGACCTCTACTCTATCCAGAGGAATAAACAAAAAGCTATCGCGGCGTTGCAAAAGGCTGTAAAACGACAATACGACTTTGCTGAAATCTTGAATCCGGATTTATCATTTATTGCGCTCGACCCTGAGTTCCTTTCAGCCGTCACTCAGAAGATCGATGGCACGTGGCCGGTGAAGTAAAGATGGAGTTGATCTTTTTAGCATTGGTTCTTACACCAGGTAACGAGCGGCCACAATCCAGCTTTTCTTGAATAAAGCGAGAAATTTCCACTTCGCTTCAACAATCATCTACGACCAATAACAACAGCCAATTTTTCATTGTACAGAGTACCTACGTGACCATGAAAAGTGATTTTCTTCTGTTCTTTTCACAAATTCATCATTGTTGACCCAAAATACTTTTTCACCATCCCTTAAAAAATGTAGTGATGTGACTTTAATATTCCCTCTTTGAGATTGCTTCATACGCTCCTCTTCAACGAGGGAGAGATCTCAGGAGGAGTGTCTTGTTCTTTTTGTCATTTCATATAATAAAAAATCACTGAGAAATTTGTTTTGCACATTTTAAGTGATGAATTCTTACAATCGAACATGCAGAGTAGTTACTGTAATTCTTCATTTGCCTCCTGCCCATTTTTTGCATAAGTTAGACTGTGCTACACAACCATCAAATCTATAAGTTCGTTAGATAGCGGCATTATGTCCCTCCGACGAAGAGTAGTACGAGAACGGGTTTTACAGGCGCTGTATGCGTATGAACTGTCTCAAGAACCGATTGAGATGATCATCGAGAATATCGTCGGTGATTTGCGGAAGCAGCCAGAATCATTCGCCTTCGCCAAACAACTCATCCTGAAGGTCATTGACTATAACAAAGAATTAGACGACCTCATCCGTCAACGCGTGGAACACTGGGAATTCAATCGCCTTGCCATTATCGACAGGATCGTTTTACGAATGAGTATTTGCGAGTTATTGCACTTTGAAGATATCCCTCCAAAAGTCACAATGAACGAAGCTATAGAAATTGCACGCGCGTACAGCACCGATAAAAGCGATAAGTTCGTCAACGGTGTGCTTGACTCTATTCTTGAAGATCTGAAAAAGGAAGGCCGAATCAGAAAATCGGGACGTGGACTTGTTGATACTCATGTGACGAAGAAACCCAAGCCATAATGAGCGTCCCTCTCTCTTCATCTTTTTCCCGTCCGGCAACTCGCGGACAGGTTTTTTCATGGGCACTCTTTGATTTTGCACACACTGCATTCTATATCCTGATTCTGACGGTAGGATATCCCCTCTATTTCAAAGAGATTGTCGTCGGCAGCGGCGGCCAGGGCGATTTTCTCTGGGGCTCCGCATTCAGTATTTCCATGTGCATCGTGGCACTTTTCTCACCAGTCCTCGGAGCAGTGGCGGATTATGGAGCGGGGAAAAAAAGATTTCTGGGAATTTTTACCGCGCTGTGTGTCCTCGCGACGGCAAGCCTTTTTTTTGTGCACGCAGGAATGATTTTTGCCGGAATGGCACTCCTGATTTTGTCGAATATAGGGTTTGAAGCCGGACTCGTTTTCTATGATGCATTTCTTTTGGAGATTACAACTGCACGAAGCTATGGCCGGGTGTCGGGGTACGGATTCGCCCTCGGCTATGTCGGGTCACTTGCATCACTAGCGGTGGTATACCCGCTCTATGCAGGCGGATTCGGACTCGATAATCTCTTCAATGTCCAGCTCAGCTTTCCAATCGCAGCAGCATTCTTTTTTGTATTTGGCCTTCCTCTTTTTCTGTTTCTGCCGGATAAACAACGGACAGCCAGTCTCAAGCTGGATTTTATCCGGGTCGGTTTTGCACGACTGCGAACCACGTATCAGCAATTTCCGCGGTTTCGCAATGTAGCCCGATTTCTGATTTCCTATTTTATTTATATCGATGGAGTCAATACCATCATCATATTCTCTTCTATCTTCGCCATGGAAACTCTCAAGATGGGCGTCAGCGAAATTGTCGTGTACTTTGCCATGGTTCAGACATCTGCCATATTTGGTTCTGTCCTATTTGGTATTCTCTCCGACCACGCAGGCCATAAGAGAACGCTCAGCATGACATTGCTTCTGTGGCTGAGCATTGTAATTATAGCATATTTCATTCAGGACAAATTGCTGTTCTATGGTGTCGGAGTTCTTGCGGGATTGGCACTCGGTTCATCTCAATCAACCAGCCGGAGTCTTATGTCGATCATTACGCCACAGGAAAAAAGAACTGAGTTCTTCGGATTTTACTCGTTCTTTGGAAAAGCATCCGCGATCATTGGACCATTTGTTTTCGGATTCGTTTCGTCCTACTTCAATCAACGTCTTGCGATTCTCTCTATCGGGCTGCTCCTCCTCACCGGCCTCATTATTTTACAGCGGGTCGAAGAACGCCCGCCAGAGAATTCTCCATCGACCCTATAAATCTTCACGAATCAGGAAGGAACCTCATATGCGCATTCTCATTTTTACTGCTCTGATTGCTCTCTTACTCGGGTGCGGCACCGAACAAAAGGAAACCACAACGAAAGGTCGGTTGCACATTTTCATTCCCGAGTCCATCGCTCCCGTCATGATCGACGAAGTGGATGAGTTTCTGAGTCTCTACAGAGAAAGCGGCGCCCAAATCACATTCACCATTGCTTCATCTGAAACGGCGGCACATCACTTCGTCCAAGATACTGCACGAATTGTTTTTCTTCCTCGTCCGCTCACGCCGAAAGAAAAAGAATATGCAAAAAAGATATCTCCCGACTTCAATGAACTGGCTGTTGCATACGATGGGATCGTTGTGGTTGTTCATCCGATAAACAAAACACAGCAGATGACGACAACGGAAATTCAAAAAGTTTTAACAGGAACTGTCTCGCGATGGGAACAACTCGTTCATGCCAATCAGATGAAAGGGAAAATCAAAATTTTCTGTCAGGATTCTTCAGATGTTACAGAATATCTTAAGCAACGATTATTGAAGCAAGCAGGCATCTCGGCAAAATTCACACGCACTAGCTCAGATATTCAGACACTTCGATCGGTAGAAAAAGATCCGCTTGCACTCGGCTTTGTAGCGTTAGTGTGGATTGATTCGGCAAAGTCAGCCGCAAAAATTCTCAACCTCGGCAGAACAAGTGAAGACATCGATACGACGTTTGCAACGCCAGCCGAAACGATTGGAAATTTCTTTTCACCTCACCCTGCAAATATTTACAGAAATTACTATCCACTCAAACGAGCGATTTATATGTATACACGCACACATGTGGATTTGGCGGCAGGATTCGGCACATACGTCGCCACAGCGGAAGGCCAGAAGATTTTTCTTAAACGCGGACTTCTTCCAGGCACGCAGAGGATAAAGTTGAAAACGAATCAGCCATAAAACATTGGAACTCCTAATGGAGTTTTTCTGAACTACAAACGTAAAATCCTTACGGGATTGATACTATTCATAATGTCTCCAGCTGACTCCGTAGGAGTCATATATTTGTAGCAATAAATAAAAACAGTAATACGGAACTCTGGTAGGAGTTCAACAATTGAAAAATCAGGTGTGTAGTTACCCTCTATTTCAAATAAAAACGGCGGCACCCTGCCCCTCCGATAGGAGGGCATTTCCAGTACCGCCGTTACACTTCTCTTATACTCACCTGCTCATCCACTCACTTCGTCATTAGTATCTTCATTGTTTTAGTAAATGGCGTAGAGCCGTCTGCAGGTTGCGCTGTAAACCGGACAAAGTAAATCCCGCTGGAAAATCTTGAGCCGTCAAAGGTCGCGGTATGATATCCTGCTTCCTGTATCCCATTGGCAAGAGTTGCAACCTCACGCCCCAATATATCATATACCTTCAGCGTCATCCAACTCGCTGCCGGCAACTGATAATTGATGACTGTTGATGGATTAAATGGATTGGGATATGCATCACTTAAATTAATCGAATTAACTTTGCTTTCAGTAAGCTGAGGTTCATACTTACTTGAATCCGAATAAAGAGTCAAATTACCTGAATACAAGCCGAGAACAAATTGTTTCTCTTTAAGAGTTTCATTATCCGTATATCTTTCAGTTAATTTATCCAGCATACGAGACGCTTTATCAATGTCGCCCCATTTTCCCATAATTTCACTTGCAATATCAAAAAATATTTCCCTTCCCATGCGCGATCTGCTTGGGATTGATAAGGCATAATCTTCCGCTTTTTGGAAATTGCCATTTCTCACGGCAAGCTTTGCAAGCCATCTTAACGATTCATATTGCGCCAATTCATGTATTGCTGAATTTTTACTTAGCGATAGTAAATTATTCTCCTCATCCTTCAATGTTCCTTCACGCAAAGCAGATTTCATCCACAGAAATAGAATCTCGCAAGATTGTTCTTCTTTGTTTTGTGTTTGGAAAAGATCTTTTGCCAATGCTTTCGATTTAGCAAAGCTGCCGCTGAAGTACTGCTGCCAGGCTTTTGCCAGCTTGTCGTTTTCATCGATTCCACCATTATTATTATTATTTTTAGGCAATGACCAATTAGGACCAACAGGATTTGGAATCGTTGTAAGATAAGGCGTATAATTTACAACTCCTCCTGTAACAAAAGGTGCACCGCCTCCCCAATAATTGTATAGTGCATCCCTTGAAGACCCGGATGAATTATTATATTGATAAAGATATGATCTCGATGGAATAGAATTATACCCACTTGAAAAATATGGATAGCCGCCATTAACATATATGCTTGAAGCAGGGGGGCCGGATGAAAAGTTTTGGCCGTCAATAATATTCCGCCCGCTTGCATTGTAATCATAGGTTGGTGTTGCTGAATTCATATTCTTGTGACCATATCCTACACTGGTTCCGTAATCGCTGTATAATTTACAATTACATATTATGCCGTCTGAATTATCTGTTGATAATACAATACTACCCCCGTAGCCTCCTGTTCCCTTAAGGTATGAGTTTGTTATTTGGGGATCACTTTCGCTCTTAATCCAAACTACTGCCGTACTTCCTTCAATATTGCAATGATCTACCAGATGGTACACGTTAGAACCGCCCAGGATTAAACCGTAAGTGCCACCTTTAATTGTGCAGTTATTAAATGTAGATGAGGATGTTGATGAGCCGTTAATTGTAATACCGCCCCAGGTTCCGCTTATAGGTTGGAATGTCGAGCCGTTAGCTACGATTCTGCCGTTGACTATTAATTGTTTATAGCTTGCAAAATTTAATATTGCTCCTGGTTTCACCGTTAATAATATACCACTTGCTACTGTTAGGTCGCTGGTAATTGTATGAGTTTTTCCTCCAGCACCAATCCATGTCTTGTTATAACTTGAAAGTGTGCCTGAGTGGATTGTCTTAAGGATTGAGAATTGAATTGGCACAGGATATCCATGATTCGCTTGAAAATATGCTGCATAAATATCATTACGTGGTGCATGACGAACCAGTGGACCTGATCCCCATTTTGATACGTGTGTTCTTGATCCAGAACTAGCTACAGGATATCCATTTTGAATTACCCGTATAGAGTGATCCGAATACTGTTCATAACATCCGTGCGTGGCTTCTGAGGATGAAGCAGAAATATAAGATGGCTGACCATCATTTGAATAAGCACCGTCGGTATAATATTTTGTTTCCTGATCGTCATCTACATAACCAATCCAATATGTACCGATATTCTCCGACTTTGCCCACGCGTAACCGTGACAATTGTAGAATGACGTTGCAGTCTCAATTATTTCGGCATCCAAACCCCAACGAACAATATCATCCAACGCCTCTGCATCAGTATACCAAGGTGTGCCATCACTAATGATATAGGCAGTAACTGATTGTCCTTCTGGCGTGTAAATTGTGACTGGTGTGTCCGCAAGAACGTTATTGTAAGCAAATAGCAAACAAACGAATAACACAAATACAAAATTTTTTATTTTTATTAAGAAGTTCATATGTATCTCCTCCAACAAAAATTAATTTAAAATCCGTTACTAATGCTTATGATTTGATCGCGTGATTCCCGTGTCAGAAAAATACCAGACTCTAAGAAAAGGCCTGTATTATCAACATTGTGCAATCTTATGCTTGTTTGCTGATCTTTTTTCTCCAGCACTCTTGCAAGTGCATAGACATTTGGAACCATGTCTTGTTCACTATAATTAGCGGTCATCGTTGTTTTTTCAGCATATTTTTCTTTCAATTTAGAAAGCAATTGATCCAATTCATCAGGCTTATACTTCACAATTATCCTGGGATGGACAATCAAATACTCCAGTATTTGGACTTGCTTCTTCATAATCAATCCTGCTGGACTTGAAGCCCCGGTTTGAAGTTGCAGACCTCCGTAATAATCAATGATTTTTTTACCAATATCTTCTCTCATAGATAATTCGCGGAACCCATTGAAACCGTTATAAATCTCTTCGTAGTAACTATTAATGGTTGAAAACTTGCCAATCCCTCTTGCAAAATAGCAATCTACTGAAGCTTCAATCAATTCATTGGTGGACATAGCCTGTAGTTCTTTCGTCGGGATTTGAAAGAGCGAGTTTTTCTCTTTGAAAGGCATATTTTTCCATTCTTCAGATTTATAATCCACATAATCCTTCCAGTTAAGTGAATGATAAATACGCCAATTAATATTCTTGTACTTGTTCATATCTTGTCCAACAAGTGAATAAGTAAAAATGAACAAACACAAAATGAGAAAAGATTTCTTAAACATTTTTACCTCCTAAATGAAATGAATAATTTTATTTAGTACTAATTAGAAAATCGAACATTGTTTATAATATCACCTCCTTTTCAAAGATTTAATGGTGAATGAAAACGCATTTTTGCGCCCGTTTAAATTCGCTGCATTGAACGGAGATGAAATATACTCCGGAAGCTATAGCGTTTGGTTTCCAAAAAAGTTTTTTATCTCCTTCATTTAATAATCCATCATAAAATGCTTGTATTTTCTGTCCGATTGAGTTGTAAATTTGAATACTAACCTTTTGGGTCTGTTTCAGCGAAAAGGAAATATTAGTGCCTGTTTCATCAAATGGGTTTGGGAAAATATCTACTTGTTTTCTTTGCACTTCTGATGGCGGTAAGCCAGTGCCGGTATAACTCAAAATAGTTCCACCCGCTCCAACAGCCCATCCTTTATTTGAGTTGATAAAGAAGATTGAGTTTATCGGATGGATCCAATATTCCGGAATATTAGTTATTTCTAATGTTTGGTGTGAAGTGACCTGTTTTAAATATCCAGATAAAATACCAAAATAAATCCAAGTCGTATCTTTGTCCAAAGTAAAAAATGTACTGACCATATCATTTAAACCTTCACCTCTTGGTAACTCCCTCCATGTCCAACCACCATCATTGGTGCCTAAAAAACTTCCATAGTCGTTACAAAGAAAACCTGTATTATTATCAACAAATTGAATGTCTTCAACCATTAACAGATTAGGAACATCATGCCATTGTATTGTTGCACCTTTATCTGTTGTATGACCTAAACCCTGCCACCCTCCTATCCAAGCTTCATTCTCATTTACTATCGCAATAGAAGTTAACCGTCCGGATAAAGGTTGGCTGGTGGCAGGCTGCCAGCTTGTTCCTCCATCGGAAGTTCTTAAAACGGCACCAAAACGTTCAATAAGTAATCCATTTTTTTCATCAAAGAAATCAACATCGACAAACCACCAATAGAGATCATTTCTTACTTCCCAATTATTACCTCCATCTGTTGTATGAAGAACTACATAATAACCTGCAATCCATCCCTCAAGATTATTTAAGAATTTTACTTTGAACAATGTGCTATCTGTATTACTGATTTGTTCTTCCCATGTTTTACCTCCATTTAATGTATGCAGAATGCATCCAAACGTACCTACGCACCAACCTTCTTTTTCATCTATGAAAGAAACATCAAACAAACCATTTCTAACTCCTTCGCTTAACTGTTCCCAAAAGTTGGTATCGGCTTTTTTCTTAAAGATATTTCCAGCCCAACCAACAATCCAACCGGTTCCATTCTTTGAAAAATTTATATCTGTTAATCTATGACTTGAATGCTGGTTTATTTCTGTCCATGAAAATCCACCGTCTATAGTTTGAAGTATTTTAGTTCCGCTCACAGACCAACCATGCAAAGAATCAGTAAAATAAATATCATCTACATTTTCACTTTGAGGCAAATAATTAGTAAACATATTCTCCCAAGTTGTTCCACCATCTGTTGTTTTATATTTGCCCACAAATCCTAAACTTTCATTTAGGAAAAAAATACCTGGTACAGCTCCGGGGTATTCTATAAATTTACTTTTATCCCAGGTTTTTCCACTGTCGCTTGTCTTGTAGAAATATGTATAGCCTTCACTGATACTTACTGTCTCATCTGTACTCATAAAACCTACACCGACATTTAAGAAAAAGGCACAAAGCATTTTACCTTTTATTTCCTGATCTAATTGAAGCCATGTTTTTCCGTTATCAATACTTTTAAGAATCAAACTTTTTGCATTAGGCAATTCCCATATTTTAACGGTTTGCGGTTCTAGAAAGAGGTAAATAGTATTGCTGAAGCAAACAATATCAAGAAAGAAGTAAGTTGACATATCAACATTAACATAAACTTCATTCCAGCTTTCACCACCATTAATTGTGTTATAAATATGTCTGCTATCTATCAGCCATCCATTTAAAGAATCTTTAAAACTAATAGCACGAATGTCTATCAGATCTTTAAATTTTCGCACAGTCCATGTTTTACCTGCATCAGTGGTTTTTAGAAGTGTACCACCTAATCCACCAGCAAATATTATGTTATCAGTAACCGGCTCAACCGTAAGAAGATAAGATTCCGTTGGAAGAGGATTTTGAACTTGCCAACTACCTTGTGCATAAATCTGTAGCGGCAACAACAAAACCACCATTATAGTTACAGTGAGAACAGTATTACAAATTTTATATCTCGCTCCAAAGCTCTTCTTGATAGCGCTGTTGCCAGAAGCTTCACTTCCCAGATTGTTACCATATTCATTGGTAAACACCACTGCCTCCGCTGAAAAATAACTTTCGTGATATCCTCTGTACGAGATCGCATACATGTCTCTCCACAGATTAGATTAGATTAGATTAGATTAGATTAGATTAAGAAGTTCTGGCATCAGCTAACAGTAACATCGCCCAAAATCACTATCGCTACTGGCAGAATATTACAGTATTCCTAAATAAAAGTCAAGGATTATTGTAAAGATATTTCGCACCGCAGGGCGTTGACCCTGCGGGCGACCAAGGGACTCCGTCCCTTTGGAAACCCTAAAAGCTCAATGGTTTTTAACTCTTCGAAGTCTGTTTAAAAATCTGCTCCGAATGACCAGTAATAAAACGGTTCAGAAAAACCGGAATACTTAAATTGCCATGCAATATCTATCCGTAATGGTATGCCAAGGAGAAATAGACGCGTACCTACTCCGGTCCCAACGAGTAAATCATTGAATACTGTTTCGTGGCTATTCGGATCATTAGCCCACATTTTCCAGTTCTTCGAGTCGGTCCATGCTGAACCTACATCAACAAATGCCGCGCCGAGGATATCGGCGAACCCAATCGGCACCGCGCCAAAGATGAGATACTTCAAGAGCGGAAAACGAAATTCTATATTGGCGACTGCGAAATGTGTGCCAATTTGCTGAGCGTAGTTGAAACCGCGCAAGGGTAAGACAGGCGTGAGAAATGCAAAGTCTTCTACGTTCTTTATAGGAATTTCATTGCCCTGAAGTGTTGGATTGATCCACCCTTCTGTTCCGCCGATAAAGAAATTTTGCTTATTTCCACCTGTGCTAATACCGCCGGAAAGCCGGTACGCAAGGATGAATTCCTTCGCCAGTTTGTTGTAGCTCCGATAATCCGCAGTAAAGGTTTGAATATCTAATCCTTCACTTCCGATCTTCGGCGTACCATAGAATGTAGCGTTGAAGCGCGAACCATTATTAGGACCGAACCATGCCCCCTGCCAGAGCGAATTATCTCTCACATAGCTTACAAGCGGCAGAATAAGTGATCGCTGTTGTGATGGTTCTGACGGATAGTCCAAATTATCACGCGACAAATTCAGCCACATCAAAGAACCATCAATCCGGTTAAACCGGTTTATCGGATAGGACGCCATTGCGCCGACCCCCCACGTGCTAAACCGGAACAGCGTATCAGACAACGCATCCATTGCTCCAAGTAAAAGAAATTTCGCGTTATGAAATGCCTGGAAACCCCAATCAATGCGCCCTGGTAAATAATAGTATGAGACGCCGTAATCACTGTTCTTTAAGTCGATGAGCAAATTTGTTTGAAAAACGATTTGATGATCACCCAGCATATCGCTGAATGCAATGATCGTGCTTCCTTCCAAACCATAAAACGAACTATAGCCTGCCGCGCCATAGACAAGGTCGGGCGAGAAGTTCAGCTTATAGCGCCGCGGAATATAATTGCCTTCACTATCTTGATTGTCGGAGATATCTACTTGCGAAATCGGAGGCGGAGCATTTGTTGTATCATGTATCGCATCCGGAGAAAAGACATAATTAGAAAGGTCTGCCTTTGCGCCGGGATGATAGGTCGTCTCTACTCCAATTGTATCGGCAACGACTACAACATTGTTGTGCACCGCTATCGTGTCAGAAGCGGGAAGAACTGAGACAATCTCTTTCGGTTTTTCTTCCCGCGGAAGATGGTATTTTATTTTATAGAATTCAGTCGGCTCCAATGAATTCACACTCAGTTTCCGTTCCAATGGACGTAGCATCAAGTAGATATCAAATCCTGCTTCATCAAGAGATGAGAAAACTAATTTCGATCCATCACGTGAAAGCGAGAGTTGGTACAGCCCACTCATGGAGTTGGTAATGGGATAAAATTTCCCGGAATCCAATGTTTGCACATAGAGATTATTAATGCCGTTGATATCGGCAATATATAAAATCTTTTTGCCGTCAGGAGATAGGACAGGTGAAGACTTGCTGCCGTTCGGTTGTGTGGTAATACGACGAATGATCCGGGTGGCAATATCGAGCGAGTACAAATCAGACTGTCCAAAATCATAATTCCAAATCTTAAAATTCGCCGGCATCATGGATGACGATATAATATCTCCGCGGTCTGATGCGAAGTAAATTGTTTTACCATCCGGGGAAAAAACTGGATCCATGTCGGAAAAAATATCATTCGTGAGGTTCTTCAGCTCTTTTGTGGTAAGGTTATAGATGTAGATATCTGACTGCGGCGTTTTCACTCCGACAAACGTGAGCAAATTGCCATCTTTACTCCAACCAACCGAGAAGATGCCATCCAGATCAAGTTCGATCTTTTGTTTTTCACCAGATTCGACGTTCACCATGATGATCGCATCATGTTCCCCTGCTTTGACAGCGAGAGCAATTTTTTTTCCATCCGGAGACCATGAGATACCCGGAGTGAGCAAATGCATTTCTTCAAAATCATTTGTTTTTTGCCCGCTCACCACCTTATCAAGAATCTCTCCGTCCAACGCCGACATGATATAAACATCGAAATAATCATCCCTGTCGGATATGAACGCAATCTTATCTCCCTGTGGAGAAATTGCCGGACTGGTGTTATAGAAGTTGTCGTCTTTTTTGTGGTTCGTCAGCCGTTTGTAAGAAAAATCCGCTGGCTCTTCACGTTTGGCAACATCGGGCCAGTAATACACCTTCTGCTCCTTCTGCCAGCGTTCGGAAAGTTCTTTCACCGTCAGTCCGATGGCAGATCTAAATCCTTTATCGACACTTCGAGCACTTTTAATACTGCTGAAAATCTCGGCAATTTTTTGCTCGCCGTATTTGTTGGCAATATAATACCACACCGACTGACCACCGCGGTATGCAAAGTATCCGCCTAAGTACGGGATCGGCGGCAGATAATCGTGTACAGTTGCATCACGCAGGAACATATCCGAATTATTATCCCACTTTAAAGCCGCATATTCCGCGATGCCTTCATTCATCCACATCGGCAGCTGCACCGGCGCTTTGCTGGAGACAAGGGATTGGATCGTGCCGCCATAAAACATGTCATTCAGAACTCCATGAACCAATTCATGGTGTATGACATGCCGGAACTGTCCATAATTTCCTTCAAACGGAATGACGATGCGATTTTTAAAAAGTTCTGTCACGCCGCCGATTCCTTCTTCCAAATATTCAGCAATAACATTTGTCTGTTGAAACTCGTTATGAGAGTTATAGACGACAAAAGAGATACGGTTGTTGATTTCGTATCGGAAAAGCTTCTTGATCGATGCATAGGCTGCTTCTGATGCATTGGCAGTGAACTGTGCTATATCGTACCCATCCTGCGAGAAGTAGATATCAAAGTGATCTGTCTGGATATACTGCCAGCGAAAATTTTTGTACTGGACCTTATTCTTGCCAAAGACAGAATTCTGCGCTACTCCTTGCACCGCCACTCCGCAAAGAATCAATCCGATGAGAATACAACGTTGTATCATACAATCCTCATTTCTTCTCAGCCATTCCTTCTTTAAAAATAGTGTAGAAAAAAACATAGCGAAAAGCAAACCGGTGATGAACATATGAGCTTATTCCGCCAAAGGCGGATGCGCTCGTCAGAGTGCGACGGAGTCTGTCGACCTTTAGCGCAGAGTCTGTGGGGCTAGAGCACACGACTCCTTTTATTTCCTGTTCAATGCATCAGCGTTTATGCCGTCGCAATGTTTTCACTTCTTCTCTTTCGATAAGAGCAAAATCGATCTGGCGTTCTTCAGGATTCACGCGCACAACTTTGACTTCTAACGTATCGCCGAGTCGATATTGTTTATGAGTACGTCTTCCTTTCAATGTGTACTGCTTTTCATCATACACATAATAATCGTCACGTAAGTCGCGAATGTGTATCATGCCCTGCACAAGTAAATCGGTCAGTTCCACGAAGATGCCGAAGTGTGTGACACCGGAAATCACCGCATGGAATTCATCGCCGATATGACGCTTCATATATTCCACTTGCATCACTTTCACAGCTGCACGCTCGGCTTCCATTGCCAACCGTTCCATCTCGGATGATTGCTTAGCAATGTACGGCAAGCGTTGACGAAGCGCGTCCGATTCCTTGAGCGAAATTCCTTCGCTGTATTGCTTCAGCATCCGGTGAACTACTAAATCCGGATACCGGCGAATGGGAGATGTAAAGTGTGCATAGTAATCGAATGCTAAACCGTAATGACCGATATTCCTGTCAGAATATATCGCTTTTGCCATCGAGCGCAATGCTACTTCGTTGATAACGTTTTCAACTTCCGTGCCTTTTATTTGTTCTAAAAGTCGCTGCAAAGACTTAGACGTAACACCACCATCAATGTTCAACTTAAATCCGAACTTCTCTACAAACACCGCAAGTTCACCGATTCGTTCCGGATTGGGCGAATCGTGCACGCGATAGAGAAATGGCTTTGTTTTCTCTTCCTTTTTCACAAACCCAATATGACGCGCTACAATGCGATTTGCCAAGAGCATAAACTCTTCCACCAATCGATGGCTTTCCAAACGCACCTTTTTTGTGATTTTTATCGGTTGTCCATGTTTGTCTAACTCGAATTTCGCTTCGGCAGAATCGAAATCGATGCTGCCTTCCTTCAATCGTTTCTTCGTCAGTGCCGTGCTTAGTTGGTACATATTCTGTAAGACTTCGGCGAACGGTCGATCGTTCGGCGGAATTGCATCGTTCAGTTCTAATCTTCCAAGCAATTCCTGTACACGCTCGTAACTAAATCTCTGCTTGCTGCGAATGATGCTCTCGACGATCTTATATTCTTTGACACTGCTCTGGGGAGAAATGTTTATGAAGATAGAGAACGCTAACCGATCTTCATCCTGGCGAAGACTGCACAAGCCGTTAGAAAGCTTTTCCGGCAGCATGGGAATGACACCGTTAGGGAAATACACACTCGTACTGCGCTTCAGTGCCTCTTTATCAAGTGCGCTTCCAGCCTGCACATAATATGATACATCTGCGATGTGTACTCCGAGGCGATATTGACCGTCGGACAGCAACTCCAAAGAGACTGCATCGTCGAAATCCTTCGCATCTTCCGGGTCGATGGTAAAACAGAGCAACGTGCGGAGATCAAGCCGGCGATCAATTTCAGACTGTGGAATGTCTGATGAAATGGCATTCGTTTCATCTAAGACTTCAGCGGGAAAAGTTGTCGGTAAATGATACTCGTGCACCACCGATTGGATTTCCGCCGATAGCTCACCGGATTTGCCGAGCACTTCCAATACTCGTCCTTCCGGATTTTGATGAAGTTTTCCCCAAGCAACCATTTCTACAACAATTTTGTCGCCTTCTTTCGCTTCGCGGAGATGTTCCTTGGCAATCAGGATCTCGCGTGCCAGTCGTCGATCATCCGGTACAACAAAGAATTGTTTGCGTACCCGTTCGAGGGTCCCAACAAATGTACGAACACCGCGCTTGATAATCCGCACTACTTCGCCTTCGCGCCGCGCACCGCGTTCTTTCTGTTTTGTACTTTGTGCTAAAAGCGAAACTTCAACCGTGTCTCCATGCGATGCATCTCCAAGATTATCTTGCCCGATAAAGAGTTCTTCGCCGCCTTCTTCAACCGTTACGATTCCAAAGCCGCGAGACGTCACTTCTAACTCACCGAAGAAGAGTTGTGCTTTGTGAAGATGGTTGTATCTTTTACCATGGATGCGCAAAATCTTTTGGTCATCTTGCAGCGAGCGAAGCGCCCTCTTGAAAAGCTGTTCGTCCTTTTCAGTACGTATACCAATACGCCGTGATAATTCTTTTGACTTAAAGGATTCGTTCGGAAAGCGTGCAAGAAATTGCAGGATACGCTGATCAAGCGATTCAGAACTCTCGCCGATATTTTTAGCTGACACTCGTGACTCCTATGGACATGAAAAAACTTTAGAATGTAAATCGATAGCCCAATCGAACGCCATCTGAGGCCCGGCGCTGCTCTTCTGCATTCTGAATGCCTTCTACGCGGCGTTCGATCGTGAGAATGAGGTGGTGCAACCTATCCACTCCGAGCACATAGCTCATGGGCAATTCTACGCTCACGTTTGTATTCCCAAGATCACCGGTAAACACGTATCCCCCGGCACGGATCACAGCTTCTCCTACTTGGCCCGCCACCCGAAGATCTGCTGATTGGCCGAACTGTCCGCCGTAGTATAAGACATCGAGCGATTGGAATCCTCCCCAGAAATTCTTGCGAATGGCCTCACTCACAGGACCGGTCAGCATTCCGGAGGCTATGGCGGAGCCAACGCTAGAACCCAAATTGGAACCCATCATCCCTGTGCGCTGTTGGTCAGTGAGCTCATTCTTATATTGGCCCGTAAAAATAAAGGCCATTGCATTCCCTTCTTCATCTCCACACTGCCAATCCGCCCAATCCTTTGAAGGAGGGATTCTCGTTTGTAAAGAAAATTTCGTTCTGGGCTCATCCCGTGTTCCAGTGATATGCAGTGTCACCAATACTTGATGAGGTTTATCAGGTCCAGCGCATCCTAGGAATGTCTGCGCTTGGTTAGTGGTGTCATGTTTACCTTCATAGGTGGCGGAAATATCGAGTTCCGGGTTCAATACATTTCCCGTAAAGAGAAGTTTTCCAGTTGCCTCGAACCTTTTGATGAAGTTATAGTAGGATCGATTACCGACATCGACCTGGCCCGTGAGACGGGAAGTTCCCGGAATTCGGCTAAAGTAAAGGCGTCCCTGAAAATCGGCGAAGAGTTCTTCGCTCGTTTGTGTGTTGAAGATGAACCGGAGTTGGGTCGAACCCTGCGTCTCGATACCGACATCATAGCTGATGCCGTCAAGGAACGAGTTGTGCACAGCTTCGGATAACGGAGGCGGAAACCCTGTACCAACTATAGTCTTGCCGTCGGTTTGCATGGATTTTTTCTTGCCATTATTCGATTTGAGCTCTTCAGAGGTTTGGGGGACAGTTCGCGATGTATCATCATGGAACGTTACATTCACTACACTCGCCCGTGCAAAATCTACTTCGCGGTCCGGTGGTAATACTAATTGCGCATCTTTGATGAATACATCCCCACGCACCAAAGACGCAGAGAGATCTCCCTGCCAGTGAAGTCCATCCGGACCTGTGGCCGCAAACAAATTACCGTAGATTTTTTGTCCTGCAAATCGCTTATCTTCACTCATTACCTTCAGGTCACCTTGCGCCACTATATCAAAATGCTTGAAGTTCAACCCAAGAAAAGCAAAGCTCCCTGAAACCTTCATCGTTCCGACGTGCAGGGGTTCTTTCGGGTCGTTCTGAACAGTGAAGCCTTCCAGTTGAATTCGGTCACCTGCAGGAATCAGGTCGCCATTCAAGATGTATCGAAGACCAAGCGGATCGAACACTAAACTTGCATTCTGAATCGACATCGATCCTTCATACTGCGGAGCATCGAAAGGACCCTTCATCCGCATGTCACACGTCATCATTCCGTTGAGATTGGATATTATAGGAATGAATGGATCGAGAAACTTTACATCCAACCCGGTAGCTTTCAGGGTGAGGTCCACTTGACCTACAAGCTTGTGCGGCGCCTCTCGTGCGAGTACAAATTCGTACGGTAATGACCCCGAGAGCAGCAAGTCCGGTGATGCTTGTGGATCATCAGGATGACTCATAAATTTCATCAGCAACGTGAGAACATGTTCTGAATATGCAAGGTGGGACTCAACCTTACCGAATACCTGGCTCTTATGTTGCAGTACATCTTCCGCACGAACTCCATCAGCTTTGAGATCGACGATGATGTTGGGACTTTCGAAACTCCCGCGGAAAGAAGTCGTTGCATCTACTTTCCCGCCGAACTGCACGGAAGATCTTGCGTATGGTCCGCGGTAAAGAACCTGTTTCAAATTGGAGAGAAGAAATCCACTGAGCGAGATGTTCAAATCCGAGACCCCCGTTGGACTAAAATACCCTGAGAGCAACGCTTCTTCGGATTCATGGACCATCGTGAGCGATTGAATACGAAATCCATCACGCCCGAAAACCAGCCGAACCGTACCTGCGTTTTCAGCAACGTACTGTCCTACTTCGATGTGTAATTCCGGCATCTCAAATTCCATCAAGCGTGCATTGACTCGAGACACACCTCCAATTCTTATTCGCGCTGTAGAATCGATGAATGTCGAAAATTGAAAATCACTCGAATCGGATTTTACATTGAGTCGACCGGAAAGCTGATTAAAGAGAAAAGCATTCATCGTAAAATTTTTCAGATTCGTTTTAACCGATGCATCAAAAGTTTGAAATATTGTTTGAGCACTCATTCCACCGAAGGAATATTGAATTGCTGCCGTGTCTGCGGTAAGCGTGTCTGTTCCTGCACGAAGTCTAAATTGTTCAAGATTCACCTTGCCTTTGAGCAACAGAGCTGTTGAATCCCCCACAATACTACCTTCCACGGTACCCTGTCCGCTCATCGGAATATGGATAAAGAGTCCGATCGGTCCGAAATCGTATACATTCATTCGAAATTTCGATTCTATAGGAACAATCATCCCGGTACGTGAAGGTTGAAATTTTTGTTCTGCGGCGATTGAGTCTTTGTGCGAATGGAGAGAATCCAGACTTTGGAACCGATAAGCGACCGCTTCCGTTACGAGCTGGTATGAATTATCCCATGCAGCGATAAATGAGGCGGGTGAAAAACGACCAGCCACATCCAGATCACCGATGGTCGACGTTATCTGCAATTTACTCTGAAGACTGTCTCTCATAGTGAGTATTGCCGTCGCTCCTCCCGATTCAAACCCCTTTGTTCCAAATACCGAACGATAGAAATTCAATTCCACCGTGTCTGATCGTGCGGTCTTCCCGGTGGCGCCGGTCGCTGTGAGATCAAACGATAAAGCACTCTCATATTGCTTGTCCTTGAGCAATTCAGCAAGATCGAGCGATCTGATTTTAGCAATGATGTTGTACTTCGACGAATCTTGTGGGAAGAACTGAAGAGAACTCGAAAGTTCATAGGTACCACTTCCCACGGAAGCCGCAACGTGAGATCGCAGCAATCCATCGGCGATGTCGAATACGAAGACAGAACGCTGCACAGACATTTCATTGAACCATGAGGAATCCATTTCTATTCTTGCAAGTCCAGTCATGGTACGTGGATCAAAGCCCGTTCCATCGATTGTCATCCGAGCATTGAGGTTGCTGGTCGTCTTCCCGTCCTGGAGAAGAGTGCCCAATGCCAACGAATGCAAAGCTACTGTTCCTGAATACGTGATATCTTCCGGAAGGATCTTCATTTTCCCGTCAACATCAATATTTCCTGCAGCAGAACTGCAAGAGACGTGTGCTTTGAAATCCAGCGGCCGCCCTTCATAACTCAGAGAATACTTGACAGGGCCGAGAAAAGTAAAATCCGGCAGCTTCAAGCCCGGCAAACAATCGATGAGATCGCGCGGTGCGATAACGTTATCATCCGCTTGTATTGTCATTTCCAAATTGCTTGCGGAATGCAAATTTCGAAGACGCCCTTGAAGCTGAACGAACGAGTGAGGCATTTCGATAACAAGTTTTTCAATTCCCAAATCTCCAAATGTGCCGCTCGCTTTCAAATGGAGTTTCAGATCGCGATCAAGAAAGTCCACTGACGGATTAAGGAATTGCTTCAACTCCCTTGTATCGATATCTTCCGCCGATACCGTAAGATCGACAGGCTTCATCTTCAACTCTTCCGCACTCGATATGGATGTAAAATCAACGTCCTGTATTCCCGCATCAAGCTGTACATGGGATTTTGAAGTTTCAATATGCACATTGCGCGCGCTCCCTTCGTTCTTGGTAAGCAAGAAATCTCCTTCGAAGTGTTTCAGTGCAAATGACGGTTCTTGAGAAGTAAACTCGAGATTTCCCAGCCTAACTTCATATCTGCCATTTTGAATTTTTGCAGAGGTTTCCAACGACAGTGCGGCAAGATGGACCCGTGCATAATCGATCACACTATCCGGAGGAGCTTCAGACGTACCGGTCTGTCGTTGAGAAAGAAGAAGAGAATCTGTAAAAACTAATTCTGCATCCTCCAATTTCAGTCTTTTGATGTCGATGGTCCAGGCAAATGGAGTAGTATCCTTCTGTGTCGGTTTGATAAGACGTGCAACGTTCCACGTTCCATCGACTGAGCGGTAGATGTGAATGTGCGGTTTCACAATAACAATATTGTTGAATGCGATCCGTTTAAAGAAAAATCCGAATAAATCGTATTTGAATTCGATGCGCTCCGATGAAAATAATTCATCGGCATATCCACGGATGGATACGCTATCCACCGTAAAACCGGTGAGAAGGTTGCCATCGATGCTCCCGAGCTGAAGCTGGCCGTTGAGTGCAGTGCGTGATTTGAGGAGGAGTGTGTTGCGAAGATATGTCTTGAATGAGCGGGTCTGTGTATACCCGATGATGGCGATGAGAACAAATAAAAAAATACCGCTTAAATAATATATAATTCGAAAGAACTTACGCACGTTTTCTTTCTCACTCAGCCGTTACGGTGAAGACGCACATCGTTGCATACGTCGGCTTCTCGATACACCGCAGAGTGCTTGCTCATTGCGTTCCGCTGGCTGCAATCTTTTGAATAATGTTTGTCGTGGAGCAATTAGGTATATAATCGATCGTTTGCACTTTTCCTCCTGCCGCTTCGACGATATCCTTCCCTACTATGTCATCAATTGCCCAATCGGATCCTTTCACTAATACATCCGGCACAACCGCTTTGATGAGATTGTACGGCGTATCTTCATCGAACAGGCAGACATAATCCACTACGCGAAGAGCGGCAAGCACAAAGGCGCGATCATTCTGACAGATGACAGGCCGCTGTGGTCCTTTCAAACGTTGAACTGAAGCGTCGGTATTCATGCCTACAAGAAGCACATCGCCAAGAGCTTTTGTCTTTGTTAAATATTCCACATGCCCGCGATGCACAATATCGAAAACGCCATTGGTGAAGACGACCTTCTTTCCCTCACGTTTCAATCGTTCTCTGATCTTCAGTACGTCGGTGCGTACGACCACTTCACCCATTAACGTTTACCTCCGTTGGTGTTGTCCTTCAAGATTGTTTGGATAAGAATGTCCTTTTCAATCGGTACAATACCGACTTCACCGCACACAATTCCTCCGGCATAATTCGCGAGCGCAGCCGATTCCCGAACAGATGCACCAGCCACCATCGCCATCGTGAGAGTTGCAATCACAGTATCGCCTGCACCTGAGACATCTGCAACATGTCTTGCTTTTGTTTCCACATGCGCCAGCGAACCGTTTCGTTCAAGAAGAATCATTCCCATTTCGCCAAGCGTCAGTAATACATTATCGGCAGCGAGTTTTATGAGAAGATCACGCGCTGCTCCTTCCATATCTTTCAATGTATGAAGCCGGTGACCCAACGCTTCTTCGGCCTCTTTGCGGTTTGGTTTGAAAACAGACACACCTTGATATTCAAAAAAATTACTGGACTTTGGATCAACGGTGATGGGTTTTTTATGATCTTTCGCCAACTGAATGACGGATTGAATCAATCCTTTCGTCAGCACACCCTTGTTGTAGTCTTCGAGAATGATTCCATCCAGGGACTTTATTTGATTTTCAAGCGCTGCAAGAACCTTTCCTTGTGTATCGGCGTTGAGATCGACCTTTTCCTCCTGATCGATGCGCACAACATGCTGTGCGTGCGCAATAACGCGTGTTTTGATTGTCGTCGGACGCGAGCTGTCGACAACAATTCCATTTGTAGGAAAACCCTTTTCTGTTACCAGTGTTCGCAGCGATTCCGCACCTGCATCCTTGCCGACAACGCCGATCATAATCGGCACACCGCCAAGCGAGGCAATATTGTTCGCGACATTTGCCGCTCCGCCAAGCCGTGTAGACTCTTCATCTATCTCAACTACAGGAACTGGCGCTTCAGGGGAAATGCGAGAGATTTTTCCCCAAAAATACCGGTCGAGCATTAAATCACCGACCACAGCGATTCGCTTGCCGGCAAAGCCTTTTTGAATTTGAGTCAACCTATCTGAAGTAAGATGAACCATTGAAAATTCCGAATTTGTAGTGTATTTCCTTTAGAATATAGAGAGAAATGGATGTACAAGCAAGAAACGTGTTCTCACACAGCATTCGACTCTTCCTTCGAACGATTGGATACGCCCTGCGGTTCCAAATCGGAGAGAAGTAACTTTCGGAAAGTATTCGCGGTTTCGACTTGAAGACTTTCCGAAAGTCTGGTAGGGACGTATAGCTATACGTCCCTACAACGAGAAACCTGCTCCACATATTGCTTCTCATTCCAAAACTTATTACACTTTACCAAAGTGGTTCTCATCCTTACTGCTTTATTGGGGATTTGTTCCATCGCTCTTCGGTCCCGCTAAAAAACAGCGGGATGCCAAAAACGCACTGACGGAATGAGTGCCCACCAAAAAGCATGTCGGGTAATTGAGCACGTTAAGCATGGCGCGTCCTTTTGGGAATGTATAGAAAAATATACAAAATAATTACGAATAGTCGACCTTTACCACCTAATAGTTACAAAAGGTCGACTCAGTCGACCTAATCACATGTTAGGCGGCAAGTGCTCTCACAACATGCAGGATTATGGAGGATGATGTGAAACCGATTTTGACAAGATGTGGTTATCGGTGCGACTTGTGTCTAGCTTATAAGCCCAACGTCGAAAACAATCCATCTAATCAACAAAAACTGAGCGATGGATGGTACAAATACTTTGGTTTTCGACTACAGCCAGAAGATATTTGCTGTGATGGCTGTATGTCAAATGATCCTAAGTTGATCGATCGAAATTGCCCAGTTAGACCTTGTGTCATTGAAAAAGGCTTGGACAATTGTTCGCAATGTGAGCAGTATGCATGCGAGAAGTTAACAGAACGCCTTGTCGTGTATGAGGAAGTCAAGAATAAAATCAATGCGGAAATTTCTGAAGATGACTACCATTGTTTCATCCGACCATACGAGAATAAACAGCGACTTGATGCGTTAAGGGCTTCAGATAAGATGAAGCATGAATAGTTAGTTGACTTCTTGCCGCCTAACCAGGCGCTCAAGCTCGGCTTGTCCAGAAGAATGAATCACGCGAAGCGTGATACTTAATCTCAATGAGCGCACTGCAAAATTCATGGCGAGCATAGGTTTTGTGTATAATTGAAAGTTATCAGCATGAACTCACTTCGTTTAGTTTATTTTGAAAATTATCACCTGCCTGCCGTAGTGCCTACGGCACGCAGGCAGGGTGCCGCAGCTTAGCGCCGATCCGTTAGGCACGCCGCAATTCACATCGGAGGCAACAAATTATTATGACCAATGATCGAAAAAAAACAGCATGGATCTTAATTGTCACTTCATTGGTAATGTTCAGTCCACTGGCGATGGTTTTACTCGGGTATAATATTCCCGTGTTTAAGAACCTGGGCTTTGGCACAGATTCATTTGCGCCTCTGACAACTTGGATTCTTGCAATTATCGTAATAATCGCATATGTAGTTTACACCTTCAGAGTAATCCCTTTTGTTCGGAGCATGCAAGGCGAAATATCGTTGTTTAAATTGGCAGGTATTGTTTCATCAATCGTCGGCGGTATTATTGAAGAAGCAATCTTTCGTCGTTGGCTCATGGACTATTTGATGTATGGCGGCTTCGGACCCATAATCCAAGTTATGCTATCAGGAATCTTTTTTGGGTTGGCTCATGGCAGTTGGCTACTCGCCAAAGGCGAGCTCAAGTTTGCGCTTCCAGCAATTCTTTCAACAGCAGTTCTTGGCACTTTTCTAGCTGGCATCTACCTTTTGGGTGGACGGAATTTAGGACCGTGTATATTTGCCCATGTACTAATAAATATTGTCATCGAACCATGGTTAATGTTATCTGCGGTCTCAGGTAAGTGGCGCGCCCAACCAGCAACTCAAGCTCGGCTTGTCCAGATAATTGAATCGCGCAAAGCGCGATACTAAATTTGAATGAGCGTGGTACGTTAAGCATGGCGCGTAACGGTTTAGTATATTTTGGAAGCTATCAACTTGAAACTCGGTTCGTTTATCACAAAATTGGAAGTTTTCAGTGCCGCAGTCCGATCCCGCATAAGCGGGATCGCGATCGCGTTCCATTGCGTAACAATGGAACGGACTTAGCGGCCATCCGTTAGAACACACGCATTACTTATGGTAGTGAATATGATCAGAGTGTCTTTAAAAATTGTTCTATACATTTCGCTTGCATTAGGGCTTCTCCTCCCAATGTATGTTTTTGCACAAAATAAAATTGAACCAGCCAACAAGATTGCGTTTCTCCGAGATCAAGCAGTCTGGCTTGCCAATCCAGACGGATCTGGCGAGCAGAGGCTCACCAATAAATCAGTAAAGGTAAACGATTTTCTTTTCTCTCCGACTCTTCAATACTTGGCATACTCGGCAATTGTCGGATCAGCAGAAGAGCCAGGTCTATGGGACAGCACTGAAACTGCACCACAGCGAGCGATATGCTCGATTGTCATTTTTGATCTTGCAACAAATAAAAAGCTAAAACAGACGGATTCTGAATGGGTTTATATTACAAGGTGGCTGCCACAGGATAGACTCCTCTATTACACATCGGACGGATATGCTGTCTCTGGTTACTACGCTTATGATGCTCGCAAAAATTCCATGCTCACAATGCCAGATGGTGATGAACGATTGACCAACTCTGACTTCAGTCTTGATGGTTCTTTAGAGGCATATGTAGGTTCATATGGTCGCGATCTCTATATGCATTATGTAGATACCAATCGCGATACGGTGCTAGTCTCTGGAAAGTTTTACATATGCGATGTTCGAATATCTAATAACAAAAGACACGTTTCGTTCGTGCAAGTTCAAGATGAAGGACAAAAGTATTTCGATATTTTGTGGCTCTATGAACGCAAAACATCTTCTTGCACATCATTACATCGTGGTCCAGCACATGCTAAGTCTGGAGGAGTCAATTATCTTGCGTGGTCACCGGACGATCGATACATCGGTATGTTTTTTCCCCCAGAGGCTATTGTATTGGAAATCGAGCATCCTTCGAGAACCATAACCGTATCGGGAAAGAATTTCTGTTGGCTAGCGAACGACAAGATTATATTTACACGCGATAACGATACATATGTTTATGATCTCACGACTAGTTCAAGCTCGTTGCTAATAAAGGGAGCCGATATGGCCGTGTTACTACGGTAACTAAATCAAAAACGTATCTCCATGCATCTTAATTAGATTTTTCATATGTGTTCACTTGTTAATTAAATATTCTATTGCGTGTGTTCTAACCAGGCGCTCCCCGCCAAAATACAGCGGGGCAGGCAAGCTCGGCTTGTCCAGAAGAATACATCACGCAGTCGGAGGCCGCGTGTAAATGATGCACACAAAAGTGTGCACCAATAATTACGCAGACATTCTTCAAGATTATTGCATGAAGTGCAATACAACTTCATACATAAAGATGCTATATTTAAAAGAGCGCACTGCAAAATTCACGGCGAGCAGAGGTTTAGTGCAGATTTGAAAGTGAAGTGAATGAACTATAAAAGAAAAAATACGCTACGCGTGTTACAGTTATGGGGCTCCGCCTGTTTAGTGCATTTTGAAAGTTATAATATAGAAGGATGTCTGCGTGGCTGTAGAGTCCTGCTCACAGCAGGACGAATTATAGGAGATCTCCAGTTAAATGTCCGACTACAAGTCGGACGCTACAATAGACCTCCGGCTGAAACGTTAGGCGCAACGCAACTCAAGCTGCAGTTAGGCAGCAATTCTAATCTTCATAGAAAGGGAAAACAATGAACACACTTTCGAAAACCGAAAACAGTGTATTGATAGCTCAAGCGCGTGAGTCTCTTCATGGAAAGTGGGGACTGGCGATTGGAACAAGTATTGTATATCTATCGGTTTTGATTCCCATCCAATTGATTCCCTTTCTTGGTTTCATCGCTTCTATTCTCATTACGGGTCCAATGGCTGTTGGATTAGCTATATTTGCATTGTCCATTTCCAGAAAAAAAGATGCAAGAGTCGGTCAACTATTTGAGGGTTTTGAAAAGTTTGGCGTAAGTGTTGGAGCATACTTACTCCAGGCGATATTTGTAATTCTCTGGATGCTGCTCCTTATCATCCCTGGCATCATCGCAGCATTATCGTATGCACTGACCTTTTACATTATTGCTGAGAATGATTCGATTGGCCCATTGGAAGCTATTACAAAGAGCAAGGAGATGATGCAAGGTAATAAATGGAAGTTGTTCTGCTTGGGTTGTCGGTTCTTGGGTTGGGCTTTGTTATGTATCTTAACTCTTGGAATCGGTTTGTTATGGCTTATGCCATATATGATGGTCAGTTTCGCAAAATTTTATGATGACGTTAAAAGTCAAGAAGCAGTAAATAAATAATGTTTATGTCTTTTGCACTGCACCTACCACGCATAAAAATGTATCGTAAATTAACCAATGCAATAAAAATAAAGACATCCCGCGCGCGGGATGTCAATTACAGGCCTTCGGCTGCTCCACAACGTCATTTTTTACGTGGAAACGTTACGTTCCATGCACAAGAGGTGTGTTTTTTGATTACTACTGTTCGGCGAAAAAGTTGAAAGCGCACAGCGCTGGGTGAAACGTTTTTTTGATACTCTCGATGCGCAGCTTGATGAACCTACACGGAAAAAGCTCATGGAAGCAAATGGGAAAAGGTGTCATCAACGAGGCCATAAAATTCCGGAACATCCGATTGAACTGGATAAATTAGTCCAGAGAATACAAGAAAGAAACGGAAAAGAGCATTGCAGGTTGGAGGGCAATACAGTGTATTATAATTATGTTCAAAATCCGCGCGGTTTGTGTGTGGCGGATGGATATTGTCTATGCCCGATTGTTGAAAAAGGCCCCGAAGGATTGTCCGGAACATTCTGTTATTGTTCTGCCGGTTATGTGCGCGAAATGTTTGAAAGCGTAACAGGGAGAAATACAACAGTTGAAATTCTGGAGACTATTAAACGGGGCGGCAAAGGATGCAAATTTAAAGTCACATTTGTATAGCAATAGATCCGTTTCTCTCATAGGAACAACATCTTGCAAACGGCAGCTAACACGCAAAAAAATGTTGAACAGAATTATCAACGCAATAAAAAAAAGAATTAAGCTTGTGCGAGTATTTACAGAGGAATGTCTATGTAACTTATGGAGGGGTTGTCTAAAAAGCACCCTGTCATTGCGATCCCGCTGATTTATAGCGGGAGAAGCAATCTGCAACCCTCTGTTTTGCTTAGTAAACATTGTTTTGTCCGTCTCAACATTGTTGAGACGAGATCTCGTTCCGACAAAATCGGAACGGACGGATTGCTTCATTCGCTTCGCTCACTCGCAATGACTGTCTCTTTGTTTTTTGGCAACCTCATCATTCACACGCGGCCTCCGGCTGTCATGCCCGCGGATTTTGCGTTTTGTGCATCCGCCATCTTTTTGGCGGATAGACGAGCATACATTAAATGCAGCGACCTGCCCGCCGCACATACAACGTGCTTATGGCAAGCGGTGCTGCGGGGTATTAAACCCGAAAAAGAATAAATTGAACATGAATTTTCCCCCTGTATTCATGTTCACTCTGTTGAAAGAAAAACTATCTTACGAGCAGCATTTTTCCTGTATGGTGTTGTGTTCCAACAATGACGTGGTAGAAGTAAACTCCGCTCGCCGCCGAAACTCCATTCCCCAAGGTTCCATCCCACTTCGCTGAGTAGTTGCCTGCTGGCAAAGTTTGTTTAAATATGTTCCTCACTGCCCGTCCTTGAATATCTACGACTTTCACTTCAACTATCGAATAAGCAAGCGATGGCGGGATCGTGAAGGAAATAATTGTTTCCGGATTGAATGGATTAGGGTAATTCTGTTGTAACACAAACGAAGAGGGTTGTTGATGGACAGGGATATTCTCTACACTTGTAGTGAGCGAAAGTGCTTCTCCCATGGAAACACCTGTTCCATTGGCTGAATATAGATTGACAAAACTGGGGCGTAGAGTTGGTGCGTTCTTATAAAGTGTTTGCCATTCTTCATCGGTGAGCCGCTTAAATCCTGTCGTGAGATGTTCGTAATAACTGAGCACCGGGCCGACAAAGGCACAATATTGTCCGTCAGGAAGTTCAGCCGTGAGAATCGCCATATCAAGCGGGCCGGTTCCTACATGAAACACCCAACCAATTGGCATTCCACTTTCGTCTGTTGGTGCAGTATGAACATCGGCCACGACAAGGTCGTTTTTCCCAAAGTCGATTTCCCCGCGATAATAAAGACTTGAATACCATCCGGTGTAAGGAGCACCACACATTCCACCCGGCGGAATCAACATGCCTTTAAGGAATGTCCGTTCAGTGAGTGATAATGGTGTTTTCGTAAGAGTCTTTTGAGCGATAGTTTCGAGAGTGTCGGCAATTTTCTTCATATTTGAAAAATATGTTCGAATCCGAGTTTCCCCCATCAAAGTGAATCTTGTTACAGCAATATCGGCGAATGTGGACAGGCTATGATAAAAAGCCGGGATCGGTTCCACATAACTTTCCGGGTATGAACAAATCACACCGGCCGAGTATGATTGTTTTGCATACAGTAAGTTATCATGACGCAGCTGCGCCCATGATGCAAGCTGGGTGTTCATCTTCTCCTGCCACCATGCAGCTGTTCGCATAAATGTTGGAAGCGGTGTCCGATCCTGTGGAGGTTTCAATGTTCTAATCATCGAAAGCCAGCCGTTATACAATGAGCTCTTCCAGAATTCTAGTTCGTACGAATCGACCAGATAACGAACCGCTGCAAGATTGGTCGCATAATGATAGTGAGCAAGTTCCGGTTCGAGCAATTGCGCAGCGGCATCGTTGCCAAGTGCAAAGAGAACATCCAAAGTGGATGGTAACATCCGGCGAACTTTACTGCCATTGTACATAATCTTGTCATAGATAACGCTTCCAGTAACATATGAATCGATAACAAAACGCTGCCCGAGGAGTAAGAATGACGAAGCCGGTTCAACCTGATCGGGCGACATCGGATCGGACATGAGAATCTGAGAATTGATCCGCTGATAGGCGAACGCCTTTTGTTTGAGTGTATCTTGAAATGATTTCCATCGCTGCAAATCCAACAATTCGCTCGCATTCTTGATTCCCGTCTCCTGAATCACCGATTTTATTTGAGGTAGTGTGACGTTATCGGATTCTCCAACAAAGAACCGGATGGTGCTGTCGATTGTATCTAAGAGTGCTGATGCATGAGCAGTCTCAAGAGCTTCAGCCACTAAAACAGCATCAATGGTTTGGCGTTGTATATCGGCATCCGGAAGCGATTGTGCTGATTTCGGCGCTATCAGATACATTTCTGTTCTCCCAAGCCACATCATCGCTTGGAAATATCGAGATAGTTCCGGGTGTTCAGGCTGTGCATAATGTCCACGAACTGTAAATTGACTGAAGTCCATTGTTCGTGCCGTAGTGCCAAATAATTTTACGTCTGCCGGACTTTCTGCTTTGATGAAGTCGAGTAATTGATTTACGACTGTCAGATTTTCACTGAAGTACGGAACAACTGGACGACCAATAAGAATTCTTGGAACAGTCAGATAGACATCCAAATCTCGAAGCATTGTTTGCATGGCGGAATCAGAGGAATATCGTATCGACAATGTCGAAACCTGTCCATGACACGCAGTGAGAAGTGAATCGAGAAAAGGAATTAACATCGAACGTTCGACATCCATCAAGATAGCATCGTAGGACATATGCACAGCATGGAGAATTGCATCTGTCGAAACAAAGACCGGTAAATCGGAATTATAGATTTCAGCAAATCCACTCAAGTACGACCCTTTGGACAACCGTGACGTGACAACAAATCCGTGCTTGGCCAGCAGTTCTTTTTCGTAACTCGTTAACGAATACTTTTTATCGATGCTGTCAAGGTATGCCGGTTGTGAAGATGGGTCGGCGATTTGTGCCTCAAAAATTCCCACCGGATGGAAAGCCCTTAACTGGGTCGAGGTCAGGTTCTGGTGATCTAGTAAGAATTGCTGATAAGACTGGAGTGTGAATTGTGGATTTTCCTGGGCAGTGAGAACCCCTAAAACAATCCACACCATAGCGAATAAAGAGAATATTCTCTTCATAGCCATATCCCTTATTTTTATAAGTAAAATTACTATCTGAATAAATAAGAAGCAAGCCCTTGACATCTTACATTCTGCAGAGTATATTTGAATTATAGTTTAAAAATTTCTCGAGTATTCTCCGTATATGGTATCCGGATACGGAAAGAGTTCTTTTCTATAAGTTGAATGGGGTGCTACGGTCTTCTTTTCTATTCAAGACCGGGCTGAGATCACACCCTTGTAACCTGATCTGGATAATACCAGCGTAGGGAAGAAAAAACGATTTTTTTATAAAGCCGTTTTCCATGATCCTATGGGAAACGGCTTTTATTTTTATAAAAGGAGGATAAAATGTTGAAACACATTCAAGTTACGGTACTTTTGATATGTACAATCGCCTCGGCACAGGAAAAAACAGACCGGGATACGGTCTATCAATCTGCACCGGTGACTATTACAGCAACGCATGCAGTAGAGCGAATTTCACCGGTTACTTTTTCCAATTTGAATCATTCTGAAATTCAGAAACAATATTCTGTACAAGATGTTCCTGTTTTGTTATCCGGTTTGCCTTCCATTACGTTCTATTCTGAAAATGGAAATAGCAGCGGCGGGTATAGTTATATTAACCTGCGCGGATTTGAACAGCAAAGACTATCGGTCATGGTAAACGGTGTTCCACAAAATGATCCCGAAGATTTCAGTGTGTATTGGATCGACTTTCCCGACTTACTTGGCAGCACCGCAAATATTCAAGTTCAGCGCGGTGCGGGAAGCGCTTTCTATGGCCCCCCGGCAATCGGAGGTTCCGTAAATATACTGGCTGTTCCTTTCCAACCACAGCCAAGTGTACTTTTCGAAAGCAGTCTCGGTTTTCAGGAATATGGATCAACGAAGAGCGTTGTTCTTTCAACGCGTAAATATTCTGCGACATTTAATTCCGGACTCGTGGACAACCGATATATGTTTTACGGACGACTGGGCAAACTTTCAACAGACGGTTATCGCGACAAATCGTGGGATGAGATCAACTCATACTTTTTTGGCGTTGAACGGCTTGACGAGACGATGACAACACGTATTCACTTTTACGGAGGACCATTCAGCGATGGACTTGTGTACAACGGCATCCCGAAATTCTACAACAAAAATTTAACCCTCCGCCGCACGAATTACAATTATTTTGAATTGAACAACACACAAGATACGGTAACCTACGCTACAAATCGAAGGCCGCAAGAATCGGAAGAATTTTCGCAGCCGCATTTTGAATTGCTGCACGAGTGGAAACTTACTCCCAACATCACGTTTAACAATACCTTCTTTTATATTCAAGGAGATGGATATTATGATTATGATGGAACCGGCCTGGATACTTCTTCGCTGCATTTGGGAAATGCCTACGCTATTCCTGCTGCAGCCAACCCGGAAAATATTCTTGTTCGTGCATTTGTCGGAAATAAACAATGGGGCTGGTTGCCTCGCCTGGAAATCGATCATGGAAGCGGATCGTTAACACTGGGAGCAGAATTGCGTTTTCATCACTCCATTCATTGGGGAAAAATTGCCTATGCAGAAAATCTACCGGCAAATTTCGATCCCGATTATTATATCTACAAATATGAAGGACGAAAGGATATTGTATCGGTGTATGGACATGAACTTTACAAACTGAGGGAAAATTTGACACTGATGACCGATGTGCAATTTGTCTACAATCGATACGATCTCGCACATGAAAAATATTTGAACAATAATTTTTCTATTCCATATTATTTTGTTAATCCGAGAATAGGTTTGAATTACAACGTCAATGAGCTCATCAATACGTACTTCAATGTTGCTTATACATCTCGCGAGCCTCGACTGAAAGATCTTTATTCTGCTGAAGAGTCCATATGGGGAAGCACACCGCACTTCGCAGCAAATGCAACCGGCGGTAGCGTGAAGTATGACTTCAGCAAACCGCTTGCAAAACCAGAGCATTTGTATGATTTCGAACTTGGGTGGGTGTATTTGAATGGACTGACGACGGCTTCAGTTAATTTTTTCTGGATGGAGTTTCAAGACGAACTCATCAAAAGCGGTCAAGTCGATATTTTTGGCGAGCCTGTAACTGGCAATGCTGACCATACGCGCCATCTCGGTATGGAACTTGACGGAACAACAACTATCGGGTATGGATTTTCTATCAATGGCAACACAACGGTCTCATATAACCGTCTGGTCAGCTATGCAGTTGTGGATAGTTTAAGCAATGGAATTGTTTACCGGCATAATTTAGATGGCAACCCCATTGCAGGTTCTCCAGATTTTATGGCAAACATTCGCCTGATACATTCATATCATGAATGGAATGCTTCACTTGACGCTAAATATGTTGGTGCCTTCTACACCGACAATACGAAGAACGAGCTTGAGAAAAATGATTCGTACCTCGTAGTCAATGCTGTCATGACCTATCGATTCGCGTTTGGGTCCGGCGTGTACCTGACAGTACGAGGAGAAGTTCATAACCTGTTCGATGCCCTTTATACAATGAGCGGCGAGGGCCAAGAATTCTTTCCCGCGGCTGAGCGAAACTATGTATTTGGTATGTCTTTACAATTATAAAAGTATCAGAAAAAACATAAATAGAGCACATCTCAAAAATCCATATTGTCATTCTGAATGAGCGTCTTTGATGCCATAGCGTAAAGCGCCACTTGTTTCGCCTGCCTACCCCGCCTGCTGGGCAGGCACAAGCAGGGAATCTATCTTTTGTCTACAAAATAGATGCTGAACCAAGTTCAGGTTGTCAGGATATTATTTTTGAGACAGCTTCTCATAATTTTTGATTCAGTAAAGGTAAATCAGTAACTTTGTAATGCAATCATAAAAAGGAACACTATGAAAGGTCTCCCGTTTTTACTTCTTCTGATTTGCTTGATTCAGTTTGGGGTAGCTGCGCAAGAAAATGATTCTATCACAGTGGCAATGCAACCTATAATCATCACCGCAAGCCGTATACCGACCAATGCTTTATACGTAAGCCGAACAATCGATGTCATTGACGAGGAAATGATAAAAACACTGGGGGCAACATCAGTGGAAGAGTTGCTGCAACGGGAATCAAATGTCCATATCCAACCGCGTGGAATTTTCGGCGTCCAATCTGACGTAAGCGTGCGAGGCGCTCTGTTTGGTCAACAGCTCATCCTACTCAATAGTGTCCGCATGAACGATGCGCAAACGGCGCATCATAATTTTGACCTCCCTATTTCTTTGGATCAAATTGAACGGATTGAAGTACTCAAGGGGGCTGGTTCTGCTCTTTACGGGCCCGATGCTTATGGAGGTGTAATTAATATTATCACAAGAATTCCTGACCAGCAATCTCTCTCGTTGAAATTGAGTGGAGGTGAGTACGGCTTCGTAAATGGTTCTGGGAACTACGATTTTTCTTCTCCCAGTATTCATTCATCGAACACCATTGAGCACCGGCGCTCGGATGGCTATCAATTCGATACTGATTTTAAAATTACAAGTATTTCATCTAATAACACTGTGGAGCTTCCCTTTGGAACTTACTCAGTGTTTGGAGGTTATACGAACAAGGCATTCGGTGCATATAATTTTTACGGACCATCACCGTCAAAAGAGTGGACCGAGACAACATTTTTAAGTGCAACGACAAAAATTATGCTTCCTTCGTCCATCATCCAACCAAAATTTTCGTACCGAAGGCATTATGATAAATTTATGTATGATCTCCGTACACCTGATCAATTCGTCAACATCAATACAACAAATTCATATAGCGGTGAACTGCAATCTATCATTCAGGTGTATGAATCTGTTTCTTTGATTGTAGGAGTCGAAGGGAATAGTGAAGACATCACAAGCACTAATCTCAAGAATCATCAACGATCTTCTCTTGGTTTCCTTGCAACAGTGCATAGCATACTCCAGAATACTATTCTCATGGATTTCGGAATGCGAGAAGATATTCATTCGGATTATGGCGACCAATTTAATCCGACATTCGATGTGGGATATCTCTTTTCAACACTGTCCAAGATATTCTTGACAGCAGGGCGTTCTTTTCGGCCACCAAGTTATACAGAATTGTATTATACCAGCCCCTCAAGAATTGGAAATCCGAATTTAAAACCAGAGACCGGATGGTCGTATGAAGTGGGTGCAGATTTCTATCTTCGTCCACAAATAAAATTCTCGACTTCCGTGTTTGAGCGTGATCAAGAGAATCTCATAGATTATGTTGAATTTTCTTCTTCCGACATTGCGTATCATGCCACAAATTTTACTTCTGCTGTAACTCGCGGTGTTGAGGCGTCGCTCCAATGGAAAGATGGGTTCTCTGCAGACCAAGAATCAGCAAACGACTTCACTCTCCAGAATCTTCTTGTAAGCTATACATACTTGGATTCTCGCATCGACAGAGGAAACGTCTACAGCTCACTGTACAGCTTCTCGCATCCAAAGCATCAATTCAATGCAGTGGTCACTGGAACTCTGCTTCTTTCCATTCATGGGACAATCAGTGCCACACATAAAATTAAATTAGACGAAACAAATTATACGCTCGTAGAGGCAAAAGTAAACAAATCGTTTTCGCACATAAATGTATTTGTTCAGGGAACGAACCTGTTGAATCAATCGTATGTAGAAATCGTCGGCGTTCCGCTGCCGGGACGGTGGTTGTGGGCTGGAGTTGAACTCAAAATTTTATAGAGACCGACACTATGAAACGCGCACTTATTCTTGCGAACGGTAATCCGCCGAGCAAACGGCTCTTTCATAAAGTGCTTTCTTCTTCGGAATACTTTATCTGTGCAGATGGTGGAGCTAACACCGCTGTTCGTTTCGGCAACATTCCACACCTTATCATCGGCGATTTTGATTCCGTGCGGAAAGAAACACTTCGCGTTTTCAGCAAAGTTGAAATAAAGAAACTGAAAGATCAGAATTCTACTGATTTAGAAAAAGCACTAACTGCAGCAATACGAAAGAAGTGTACTGAAATCGTAGTACTCGGAGCGACGGGCGGGCGGCTTGATCACGCTATCGGCAATCTGAGTGCGCTGGCAAAGTTTTCACGTAAAACGACTATTAAATTCATTGACGACACCGGAGAGTTCATACCCGTCGGCCAAACGTTAGAGATTACTCTCCTTATCGGAACAAGTATATCGCTTCTACCGCTTTCTCGATGCAGCGGGATCGTCACTACGGGATTAAAATGGAACCTCAACAATGAATCGCTTCAACTTGGTGTTCGCGAAAGTACGAGCAATAGTGTTGTTTCATCTCATGTGAACATCAAAGTCCGTAGCGGCGATCTTATCGCCTTTGTGATGAATCCTTTAAAATAATCGCAGTATGTTCACTCGCCTCCATACGTTGATATCCATTGCTAACACACAAGGAATGCTAAACCATGAATAACGAGCAATTACACCTTCCAGGCATTCAATCGCCCATGGTTCATCTTGCCTTTACCGATATTACACTCATCATTCTTTATTTTGCCGCTGTAGTCTTTATTGGATTTCGTGCCGTACGAAAGCAAAAATCCGGTGCAGATGATTATCTTCTCGCAAGCCGCACGCTGACGCTACCGATGTTTGTGGCAACACTTGTTTCCACTTGGTATGGAGGAATTCTCGGCGTGGGAGAATATTCTTATCGATTTGGTATTTCCAATTGGATTGTCTTTGGTGTCCCATATTATATCTTTGCATTCATCTTCGCAATGTTTCTCGCAAAGAAAGTTCGTGCGACCAATCTCTTCACGATCCCTGATAAACTTGAGCAGGCATACGATAAGCGGACTGCAATTGCCGGCGGTATTCTCACATTCTTCCTTGTAACACCGGCCGCATACGTCCTGATGCTCGGCATTCTCGCGCAATTAATATTTGGAGTTGATCTTACTCTTTGCATTGTTATTACTACCTTCCTGACAGTTGTGTACCTGTACAAAGGCGGTTTCCGTTCTGATGTCTGGGCAAACGCATTTGAATTCGTGATGATGTTCGTCGGCTTTGGACTTGTTGTAATTTTCTCTTTCACAAAATTTGGCGGTCTGGATTATATTCGTTCTCACGTTTCACCAATGCATCTCACGTGGCACGGCGGGCATAGCATGGAATATATTGCTGTCTGGTTCTTCATCGCCCTGTGGACACTCGTCGATCCGGCATTCCATCAGCGATGTTATGCGGCGAAAAACGGCACAACGGCAAAGAGAGGGATCCTTATTTCCATACTCTTCTGGTTCATCTTTGATTTTATGACAACGACAGCGGGGCTGTACGCTCGTGCTTCTCTTCCGACATTATCACAACCGATGTATTCCTATCCACTTCTTGCCGAGGTCACATTACCGGTAGTTGCAAAAGGCATGTTTTATATCGGTATGTTGGCAACTATAATGTCAACACTGAGCAGTCTCACACTTATCTCAGCCATCACAATTGGAAAAGATATTATTGGTCGGTGGAAGAATGCAGCACAAGATTCGATTATTGTTCAACAATGGACAAAAATCGGTCTTGTACTCTCCGCACTTTTTTCAATAGCGCTGGCCATAATAGTTCCTTCAGTTGTAGGCATCTGGTATACAATCGGTTCATGCATCATCCCAGGATTATTGGTGCCGGTCTTGGCAAGTTACTTTGATCGACTCAAGATCCCTGCAGTATATGCATTCGGAGCCATGGTGAACGGTTGTTTTATTTCAACTGCGAGTCTTATCTATGGACATCTCAATACCTACCATGGTGTACCAACATATTGGTTTGGTATCGAGCCGATGTATCCAGGTCTATTTATGGCGCTCTTTTGGTGGGGATTGGGGAAGCTGGAAAAACCACACACAACTTAAAATCGAACCTCTATCGAGAAGATTGTAGACCATGGAGGTGTAGCCGCTTTACTGGAGCGTCGCAAACTATTTCGCAATACCCTCGTATGACTTTGGGGCTATAACTTTGTTGCCACAACCGCCACCACCTTAGCTCGCTCAACTCTGCCGCTTGACCGGTCAGTCGCTTCAAGATAAACAACATAAACGCCAATACGAGCCCTTTGCCTGCTCTCATCAAACCCATCCCAAATAATTTCGCCTTTTGCTCCAGCGAATTCACAATTCGCAAGCGTTCGAATACATCTGCCTTTTATATCATAAATTCTCACGTTCAACATCGAAGCAGGCATCGGCAAATTATAATGAATCATGCAATAATCTTCGAAGCCATCGCCGTCAGGAGAAAATGGATTGGGTGAAATAGAAATCGCAGAATTGCTCACTGCACTGGTTGTCATCACACTGTTGATCTTTCCCGGTGTTCCGCCCACTACATTCGTGCACGTACTCCAATTACGCGGATCATTCGTGTCTATGTTCGGATTAATACGCTCCAAGGATCGTCCGCGTGTATCAACAACATCCGGATGATGCCAGCAAGGCAAATAAGCAACACTGTCGATAGTTTGACCCGTGAGATCTTTCAGGACAATCGCATCACCATCGTTGTTAAAGCTGAATCCACTTGAATGATTGAGGATGACAATATGAATGATCGAATCTGCTTGAATAATATTTGGGAACAGAGTAAAGAGTGAGGAATCCGCCGCGATAATCACAAATTCACCCGATCTCACAATTGAAGATTGATTGGAGATAACAAAGGAATTCACCCCGCTCGAAGTTGCCCTGTCATTGAATGTCCAATGTGCAAGGTCGACCGGTTGAGAACTTCGATTATATAATTCTAACCATTCATTCTGGTCATCGAGAGGATCATACATTATTTCATTAATAATAAGCGAACGTAGTTCATAACCGATTTTGATCGTAACCGAAGCCTGATTGTTCCTCAATCGTTCATCGCTCCAATTCTCAGCGACAACCACAACACTCATTTCGCCTGCGGCAAGTTGTGGCAATGATTCGGATATCTGCACTGAATCACCTGCAAAGATTCTCTGAGGCGAAACAACGCTCTGTAATAATTCTGATGTGTCCGGATACATAGAACGATTGCGATCCGCATAGAAATGTACAATGACACTATCGATTATCTGTCTTCCGATGTTCTGAACAGTCACATTGATAACGGGCACCATTTTCCCATCGGATACAATTCGTGTTTGTGTCAGATTACTTATTGCGAGATCATAGTCTAACCGCGCAATACTATTGATCTTCCCAGGAGTGAAACCTAATGAATCCTGAGATGTTCCCCAGTTCGCCGCCGAGATGCTTGATGTATATACATCGATCCGCTCAAGCGACTTTCCATTTTGTCCTCCCCACTTCGGTTGATACATAACACTATCGATCGAGTAGGATGCAGCATCATAGAGAACGACAGCATCGGGAGTAGTATTATTCAGTGCCGAGAAATTAGCTATAACAGAGAATACTCCTGGATGTATCGTACTAAAACTCAAATCCTTTACTACGATGAGATAGGAATTCGGAACCATAAATATGTCAGTCGTCGAGATAGCAGATTTTGTCGATATATTGCTATCCGAGATTCTCCAATTCTTCAAATTGATTGAGTCGGGAGCAGAATTATAGAATTCCACCCATTCCGGTTCATCGCCGGTTGGTGCATACATAATTTCATTGATGAGCAAGTCACCTTTCATGCACTGAATATTGACGATGAGGTGCAAGGTATCATTCGCTTTATTCTCGTCTTGAGAGAATCCGATAACAGCTATGAAACAATGTTCGCCTGCCTTTATTGGTGGATGCGTAGTTTCACAAATTAAAGAATCACCGGGGCTGAGTGAAAGTCCACCAACCGCAGAGAATTGTTCACCTGATTCCGCGATGCCATTGAGATTGTTATCAGAAAAGAATTGAACCGGAAAGCCAGATACTGCAAGCGATCCATAATTCTTCACACAAACAGAAAGAGTCAATGTGTCCTTGCGAGTTGCATTGGCCGGAGAAACAACCATCGATGTCATTCCAATATCCAATCCGGTCGAGACTGTCAATGATATATCATCAATCCGCAGAACTCCGGTAGTGTTGGTATTATCCCCAAGCAACTGCCATTGGAAACGGACATTCGGTTGACGCTGTAACCCGCTTCCTTCAAGATTGACAATACGCTGGACATAGCCAGAAGTCGAAGTAATTGTATCATAGTGAGCTAAGAGAATGCTGAAGTCCGTTCCATCAAGGGACGCACGTACTTCAAAACGATATGCCGCTGCTGTCCCCGATCGCCTCTCCCAAAAGACTAATCGATCCGGAATTCGCTCTGTAAAATCAAAGATGGGTGAAGTGATCGATTTCGTTACTGTATTGCCTGTTGTAGAGACACAATTGGGAGATGATCGGAACGTGGAAGTATTCATGATAAATCCATTGACACTCCAACCCGTTGGTAATGCAGGTGCAGTGACACCATCAAAGGATTCTGCATAGGGAAAGGATATAACCTGTGCTTTCAATGGTCTCATCGCACAGATTAAAACAAATAGCACAAAGAAGATAGAATATTTCATCGGTGGCGCGTCCGATTTTTATTATGATTGATAAAATAATAATAACAATTAGCGATTAGTGCAAGAGAAGTATTTCCTTTTTTTTCTACTGCTTTTGTGATGCGTTCTTTCTATCTTAACGCACAAACATTTCATGTAAGATGGGATAGTATCCCGTCCTGCAAACCTTTTTAAGGAAAGGAAACATTATGGCTGAAACTGTACTTGATAAGTTTCTTCGCTATGTCGTCATCGATACACAATCGAAAGAAGACTCCGAATCTTACCCTAGCACCGCCAAGCAGTTCGACCTGCTCAATGTACTGGTCAAGGAGTTAAAAAACCTCGACGTACCGCACGTAAGTATTGATGAGCATGGATATGTGATAGCAACGCTTTCTGCCAATGTCTCAATAAAAGTCCCTGCCATCGGATTTGTCGCACACGTGGACACCTCACCGGAAGTCAGCGGCGCAAATGTAAAACCCCAGGTCATTAAAGAGTACAAAGGCGGTGATATTGTCCTACCGGGAGATTCAAATATTGTCATTCGGGAATCTGAAAATCCAGCACTGAAAACGGCATTGGGTAACATGATCGTAACGAGCGACGGGACAACATTGCTCGGCGCCGATGACAAAGCGGGCATTGCCATTATCATGACTGCTCTCCAGCAATTAATTACCAATCCAAAAATTCCGCATGGAGAGATCAAGATTGGTTTCACTCCGGATGAAGAAGTCGGAGCGGGAACAAAGTTCTTCGACATTAAAAAGTTCGGGGCGCAATTCGCTTATACACTGGACGGCGATACCACCGGCGAATTGAACAAAGAAACCTTCAGCGCCAACTCTTGCCTTATCACTGTTCATGGCCGCGACATCCATCCGGGCAGCGCAAAAAACATCATGATCAATTCCGTCCGTGTTATTTCTGAAATTATCGCGCGTCTGCCAAAACACCAGGCACCGGAGACAACAGAAGGATATGAACCCTACATCCATCCATACGTACTCGAAGGCGGCGTAGGCAAATCAACGGTAAAACTTCTCTTCCGGGATTTCCAAACAGCAGGGTTAGATGATTTAAAGAAGATCGTGGAAAAAGTCGTTGCCGAAGTCCAACCATTATATCCGAAAGCAAAAATAGAAATTCAAATCAACGAACAGTACAGAAATATGCGGGAAGAGCTGGAGAAAGATACTCGCGTGATCGACTATCTCTATGAAGCGACGAAACGTTCCGGATTACAACCATTATGGACTCCTATCCGGGGCGGCACCGATGGTTCCCGTCTTACCGCTGACGGTTTGCCGACACCGAACATCTTCACCGGTGGAGCAAATTATCATAGCTGCACTGAATGGGTTAATGTGTGGGGAATGGAAAAAGCAGTGGAGACAGTGCTGAATCTGGTACAGATTTGGGTTGAAAAAAGTAAATAAAAAACGAAGAATGTTTATTCCTCATAACTGACAACTGAATACCGATACCTGTAAGCAACACAAGGAGTATCCATGGAACAAGACGACCCATCAATGAGCGCTCTTCCGGAAAATGCATACAAGGAATTAAAGAAAGGTGAAGAATACAGACCGATCATGGTACCGGAAAAAACATACCCGGAAGTGACTGTTTGGTCTGTGACTTGGGGATTGATCATGGCGGTCCTGTTTTCCGCTGCTGCCGCTTATTCTGGATTAAAAATCGGACAGGTATTTGAGGCTGCAATTCCAATCGCTATTCTTGCAGTGGGTCTTACCAGTGTAGCCAAGAAGAAAAATGGGCTTGGACAAAATGTAATTATTCAATCTGTCGGAGGCGCCTCGGGCGTAGTAGTTGCGGGGGCAATTTTTACAATTCCTGCACTCTACATCCTTGCTCTACCGGCAAGCTACTTTCAGATGTTTATGGCATCAGCACTCGGAGGATTTCTCGGAATTCTCTTTCTTATACCCTTCCGAAAATATTTTGTGAAAGATATGCATGGCACTCTTCCCTTCCCCGAAGCAACAGCGACAACTGAAATTCTTGTAGCTGGTGAAAAGGGTGGGAAACAAGCGATGGTGCTTGTCGTGAGCGGTATTATCGGCGGGCTCTTTGATTTTATTTTCAGTGCATTCGGCGCTTGGTCGGAAGTAATCACCACACGGATGTTTGGCTGGGGACAAGTACTTTCCGATAAATGGAAGATGGTCCTTAAGGTAGATGTCTCAGCAATGGTTTTCGGACTTGGGTATATTGTCGGCTTGAAATATGCTGCGATCATTGCGGCAGGTTCATTTCTTTCGTGGTTTGTTATGGTACCGTTAGTGTATGAAATAGGTCAACATCTTTCTGGTCCACTCGGAGCAACAGCAACAAAACTCATCTCTCAGATGAGTCCGGAAGAAATATTTCGAACTTATGTTCGTCAAATTGGTATTGGTGGAATTGCGATGGCAGGCATCATCGGCATCATTCGTTCATCCAAAATTATTGCCGGCGCATTCTCGCTTGCCTACAAGGAAATCACCCACCATAAAACCGACCGCGAAGAAAAAACGCTCCGCACGCAAACAGACATCCGTATGCTCTGGGTTGTTGTGCTGATTTTGCTGACGGCAATTGCGATATTTATATTTTTTGTCCTTGGTGTAGTTCCCACTCTCGGACAGGCAATCGTATCTCTGCTGGTTGTAACAATTATTTCTTTCCTCTTCACGACAGTGGCTGCGAACGCTACCGCTATTGTCGGAACCAACCCGGTTTCCGGAATGACCTTGATGACATTAATTCTCTCATCATTAGTACTGACACAAATCGGATTGAGCGGCGATTCCGGAATGGTGAGCGCCTTGATTATCGGCGGCGTCGTGTGTACTGCACTTTCGGTCGCCGGCGGATTCATTACCGATCTGAAAGTCGGTTACTGGCTCGGCTCAACACCAAAGAAACAAGAAATGTGGAAATTCCTCGGTGTGCTTGTATCCGCAGCAACGGTCGGTGGAGTCATTCTCATTCTCAATCAAGCGTACGGATTCACAGGTGAACGAGCAATGGTTGCACCACAAGCAAACGCTATGGCCGCAGTTATCAAACCTCTTATGTCGAACGCACAGACGCCATGGATGTTATACATTGTCGGCGCGGTGATTGCATTGCTTTTAGTGATTCTCAAAGTTCCGCCGTTAGCCTTTGCACTCGGAATGTACATTCCACAAGAGCTTAATACACCTCTCGTTTTCGGGGGGATCATTGCATGGTTCGTCTCGACACGAACGACAAATGAAAAGTTAAACAACGCCCGCTTCCAGCGCGGTACACTGATCGCCTCCGGCTTCATCGCAGGCGGTGCATTGCTTGGTGTGTTCAACGCTTTTCTAAAATTTATTGACCAGCAATGGTCGTTCGGTTATTCCAACTGGTACTTCACAAACTGGGCAGAATCTACCAATGGCGAAATTGCGGGCTTAGCGGCATTTGTATTGCTCTTTGCGTACGCGTTGTGGGATTCGATGCGAGGAAAAGAAGAATGACTTTTCGATAACCTTGTCAAAGTTGCCTGATCTCAAACCGAGAGAACTTTGACAAGGTTCGCTTAGTTTCTCTTCCAGCTCATCATGTCCCCTTCTTTAATACCGTACTTGTCGGTAAATCCTGCATTCACCTCAAGAACAAATAGTGTCATTGCAGAGGCAGAATAGGAATCATCCGAGAATGGTTTCGTATTCTTACGAATAGTAATGATTTCTCCATGCTTATTTATAAAAATCATGTCCAGCGAAAGAATGCAATTCCTCATCCAGAACGATGCGAGTTGCTCTTCTTCAAAAATAAAGAACATTCCCTGCCGTTCTTCCATCACCGATCGTCCCATCATTCCTACTTCGCGTTTAGCATCATCGTCAGCGATCTCAATATCTATGGAAACGATAGACTTTCCATCACTTTTAGTCAAAATCAACTCACCCTGCTTCTTGAACATCGGAGCAGCAGTCGATGCAGATGTACGATTTTCTATTTTCTTTGGCATAAAAATAACGACGAGTACGATCACGATAACCGTAAAAGATATTCCTATCTGCATTCTGCGCCTTGGTTTCGGTTTAACATTCTTTTGTTGATCTGTCGAATTGTGTTTTTTTGACATATTCTTTCATTATTTTTGAAGCAATCCAAAACAACTCAAATCCAAATACTTCATACTGCCATTGGGTATCCGAAATTCGCACTCACCGAATGCTTCCTGCTGCCTTCGGTACAAGTGGAAAATTCGGTTCAATATCTACAGGAATATCGCGTAACCGATCGAGTGCTTTTTGCATTTCTGGACGAACAATACCGTATTTATCGAGCATCTCTTTCACATTGTTGTATGAACCCTCTGCTTCAAGTGTAAGAATGGTTCGGGTCAATTCTTCCACCGCCTTCTTTATTCTTGTCTCATCAATGCTGAATGTTCCTGCTTTTTCATCTATCCAAATTGCTGCTTCATCAGTCAGATAATTGAAGATCAATGAGACACCCTTGCCATGCGCTTCGTTGATGCCGAAACGCACAGAACGGAAGGCACTGGCAAGATAGGTTGTATACATTTCTTCTTCCATCTTTTTTTCCAGCAACCCTTTGTCAACTAAATATTGAAGAGCAAAGAGTCCTGTTATATCTGCTTTTGCTTCTTCGATGGCAGAATAGAGGTCTTTTAACTCCTTCCGTACGTTTGTCGCTTTTCCATTGACGGTGATATTATGTGGTCCGAGTCCGTGCATCAACTCATGTGCAAGGATATGAGTGAAAAACGCTTCGAACGATACTTTCGATTGCTGTGCAGGATCAAGCACAACATTCGAAATCGGTATGAGCACTTTGTTGAACTTCGCCTCTTGCATATTTTTCAACATCACTCGTTTCGAGCCTTTGTCACGGATAACTTTTTCATCATTGGGAAGGTTGAAAGCCGCCGTCTGTACACCCCTATTGCCTTCTCCTGCGGCATACACAACATCGACAACACGAATTGGAGACATCGCACCTAACTTCGGGTTCCGATACTTTGAATCAAGCGGAAGATTATTTTCAATATCCTGGAGATAATTGCCGAACTTTGCAAGTTTCGCTGATTCAGCATCGTCTCGCAGTGTTACGAATACTTCAAATGCCGCTTTGTACCCAAATACTTCATCCATATATGTTTCATATGGACCAATAGTGAGATCGATCGGTGCATCTAATTCCATCCATGCAACATCGCTGGCATAATAATCATCCGAGAGAAATGCATCCGCCCGTGTTGAGAGATATTTTTTAAGAGTTTTGTTTTCGGTCAGTGCTGCTGCTTCTTTCAATAATGTATTGGCGGGTTCGAGCCATTCTCGATATTCTGTACTATATGGAACAATTTGTAACGTTCGATCTGGATTGCGGTGAATCGTCGAGAAAAACCCTGTAGCTTGTTCTCGTTCTTTCTCTGAAAGTGCCGCTATCCATTTGTTGAACTCCTCCTTGGTCATATCCTCAGGATAGTAACTCGCTCCCACAGGCTTTTCTTTGGGTGCTTCTTCAATAAATAATTCATTATTATCGAGCAGCGACCACGGACCCATATTCATGCGGAAGTAATGCAGCCTCTCTTTTCCTGCCGTTGTTGTATCAGTTTCAAGTTTCTTCAATAATTCTACATTACCGCCCCATACCTGCCGTAAATAAATCGGATCCATCAATCGTGCGGCTTCGATAATTTTATCAAGCGCTTTCCTGTCGCCAGGAGAGAGTTTTGAAATGTCAGCAGAAATTTCTGTTGGAGTGAATCGAGTGATTTTTTGAGAAAGTTTCATTTCTTCATTGCCTTTAGTTGATTTTTGTTTATTGCAAGCAATAAGAAAGATGGCTAGCAGTATTGCCAATACGAAAATCCTTATTGAAGTTTTCATAATCATTCATCTAAAAATATGTGAATAATGTGACATCGAATTGTTTACAATTTGAGGAATGAAGATGGGAAAAGCAAGTAAAACGAGATACAATAGATATGTGACAATAAAAAAGCTCCAAATCACAAAAAAGATTCGGAGCCGATAGCCACTAGCATAGTCTATTGATTAATACTTATACCTTATCACGAATAAATAGCTTCTTCAATTTCTTTTTGAAACCACTGCCTTCTTCAATTTCAGAAACCAGTTTACGCCAGTCGGTTTCTTGTGAAGGAGGAATCGATTGAACAGGCGGCTGTTTCTTTATAAACTGCGGTCTCACCGATCCCTGCGATGGCCTGCGCGTGGTATCGTTTCGACGATCATGCGATGAAAATTCACGTCGGGATTGGCCGGATGAACCTTTATGCCTCTGCTCATCATGCGGCTTTTCTGAAAAGTCCTTGTGGCTCTGTTCGCGGTATTGTTTTCCGGAAGACTCCGTATGTCTCTGTTCGCGTTGTGGTTTTCCAGAATCTGTGCGCCGGCGATCATGGCGTTCATCCCTTTTTCCATGCCCTCTGTCACGCCGATCTTCCGATGATTTCGATTCAGCTTGTCTCTCCGGTGACGGTGCTCTCTTCGTATAATCGAAACCCGGATACCGTTTTAATTCAAACCGCTTGTCGGTGTATCGTTCAATGCTCTTTAAGTATTTCAGTTCCTGGTTCGATACGAATGTAATAGCATCTCCAGTCGCAGATGCACGGCCTGTGCGGCCGATGCGATGGATATAATCTTCTGCAAATGTCGGTGTATCAAAATTCACAACGTGCGATATCCCTTCCACATCAATGCCTCGCGCTGCAATATCGGTTGCGACCATTACTCTAAATTGCCCCTGTTTAAATCCCGCCAACGCCCGCTGCCGCTGTGCTTGCGTCCTGTTCGAGTGAATAGCAACTGCTTTGACACCGCTTCGTTCAAGCCTGTTTGAAATTTTATCCGCACCATGTTTTGTGCGCGAGAAAACGAGAACACAATCTAATTCCTTCGATTGGAGAATGTGGAAAAGCAAGTCCATCTTCGATTCTTGCGGTGACGAATAAAAATGCTGCTTCACTGTTTCCACAGGTTTTCGTCGTTCACCGATATCAATCATCTCCGGATTGGTCTGGATGGACGCAACGAGCGACCTCACTTCAGGCGACATGGTTGCGGAAAATAACATTGTTTGTCGTTTTGCCGGAACGCGGCTGATGATTTTTCGGACATCCTGAATAAATCCCATATCGAACATTCGATCCGCTTCGTCAATCACCAGAATCTCAACGTGAGACAAGTCGACGGTACGACGGTTCATATGATCGAGCAATCTCCCCGGTGTTGCAGCAACGATATCCACTCCCCGGCGAAGACGTTTAATTTGGTTCTCCATATTGACACCGCCAAAGATGGCGATGCTTTGCAGAGACGCGAAGCGTCCATATCCTGTTATAAATTCTTCCACCTGTTGTGCAAGTTCACGTGTCGGCGTCAGAACAAGTCCGCGTGTCGGATGACCTTTATGAGATGCAGCATGTCGGAGAAAATGATTGAGCATCGGCAACACAAACGCAGCGGTCTTTCCGGTACCTGTTTGCGCACAACCGATAATGTCGCGTCCAGCGACGGCTAACGGAATCGCGCGGGATTGAATGGCGGTTGGTGCAGTATATCCTGTTGCGAGAATACCCTGCACGAGTCGGTCGTCTAGACCAAGTTTTGAAAATGGCATGAATAAATCCTTACTATAAAATGAAGAAACACGCTACAAAAGATGGGAACCAGCAGAAGTTACAAACGCTCGGAGAGATCAACCCGGGAAATCGCGTATTAGCGAAGACCGGAATATGTTCCGTGCACTACCTTAGCTTTTATCATCGGAGAGCGAGTCTCAAATGTCCGCTCCCGATGCGATACTACTGCACGGATGCGGTCTGTCGCAATTTGCGACTGAAATAAGATACGAAATTTTACGCTCGTTTCCTATGCATTTGTTGAAGTATGATTCTTTTTACACGATATTCTTTCAGCAATGAATCAGACAGATGTCATCATCATTGGTGCAGGTGCGGCGGGACTCATGTGCGCTATCGAAGCAGGTAAGCGCGGATGTCGCGTATTAGTATTGGAACACAACAGCTCTGTTGGAGAAAAGATTCGCATATCCGGAGGCGGGCGGTGCAACTTCACAAACCTTAATGCGAGTCCGGCTCGTTATGTTTCACAGAACCCGCATTTCTCTAAGTCAGCACTCGCACGATATACCCAGACAGATTTTATTTCATTGGTTCAAAAGTACAATATCCCGTATCACGAGAGGAAACTTGGCCAGATCTTCTGTGACGCCAGTGCTGAACAACTCATCCAAATGCTATTAGAAGAATGCCGAATGGTCAATGTCGAAATTCGAACAGACTGTCATGTGAAGTCTATTCATAGACTGGATAATTTTCATATCGTAACTGATAACTCGTTACTGAAGACTCTCTCCCTCGTCATAGCTACAGGCGGGCTATCAATCCCTAAGCTAGGGGCAACCCCTTTTGGATTCAAGATTGCAGAACAATTCGGTATCAACATTATCCCACTCAAACCAGGACTTGTACCATTGAAGTTTAGCTCGAAAGAATTTGAAGCTTTTAGGGATTTGAGTGGTGTCTCTATCGAAGCGGAAGTTGCCTGCAATGAGATGTCTTTCAGAGAGAACATTCTTCTTACCCATCGCGGATTGAGCGGTCCTGCGATTTTACAGATCTCGTCATATTGGAATGAAGGCGACTCCTTCTCCGTCAATCTTTTGCCAGGCATTGATGTTCTCAACGTCTTATCAGAAAACCATCAAAGCAAAAAACAGCTTGCCACTATCTTGGAACAATTCCTGCCGTCACGTTTTATCAGAGCCTGGCTGGAACAACGTGGCGGGTCAAAGCCAATGAATCAATATTCTCTCTCTGATGTACGAACAATAACCAAAGCTTTAACAAGCTGGCAACTCACACCAACCGGAACAGAAGGTTATGAAAAAGCCGAAGTCACGGTTGGCGGTATTGATACACGCGAACTTTCCTCAAAGACGATGGAAGCGAAGAAGGCACCGGGACTTTATTTCATCGGAGAAATTGTAGATGTGACTGGCTGGCTGGGCGGTTACAATTTCCAATGGGCGTGGTCGTCCGGCTGGGCGGCGGGGCAGGCGGTATCAATATCAACAGGCAGAATGAAGAAATCAGAAATACAAAGCCCGCGCTGATTCTTTCAACGCGGGCTTCTCTCTACTGACATTCGTTTCAATATCCGTTACTGGAGTACGTTTCCATTCGTGTCAATGAGTTTCACATCACCGTAGCCGAGTTCCCGAATTCCGGCTTCGATCTTCGTTCGGTCACCGACGACGACCCATGTAAAGTTGTCCGGAAAGATAACCTTCCGTGCAGCATTTGTCATGTCTTCCAGCTTCAGTTCTTTGATCTTCTTGACAAACATCTCAAAGTAATCGTCGCTGTAGCCGAAACGCACTATTTCGGCAATAGAGCCGATGACAGCGTCGTTGGTTTCCCACGAACCAGGTAATTCCAGCGTCATGTTATTCTGGACTTTTAACAGTTCGTCGGCAGTAGCAGGACGCAGACCAAGAATATCCCGGAGTTCTTTATTGAGCTCAATCATAGATTCCTTCGTCTTGTCGGTCTGCACGATGCCGTATCCGAGAAATGGCTGCTGCCCGCGCGCCGAAAAGAGGATACTTCCTGAACCGTACGACCAGTGCTTGTCTTCCCGCAAATTCATGTTGATGCGAGAAGTGAACGCACCACCGACGATCGTATTCATCGCTTCGATAGCGATCGCATCCGGATTGTTTTTCGGAAGCGACACATTCGCCGGGAAGATAATGGATTGCAACGATCCCGGTTTGTCCAGAATGTACACTGTTGGTTTCGATGGCAGAGTAACGGATGCAAGATTCTTCTTCGGCACTTCTCCGGTCTTCCAGCCGTTGAAGAGCTTTTCAAGTCGCGGCATCAGTTCATTCATCCGTATGTCGCCGACAACGATCAGAGTGGCCATGTTCGGTTTGATCCACATCTGGTAGAATTTGACTATTTCAGAACGCGTTAAGTGTGCGACCGATTCTTCCGTTCCGGAGCCTGTGAGCGGCGTGCTATATGCGTGGCCGCTTCCATATAGCAACTTCGGAAGGATGCGTAATCCCATCTGAATCGGCTGCGTCTTCTCACGCTGAATCCCTGCAATCACTTGCTTCTGCAGACGATCAAAATCTTCCTGCGGAAACGACGGATGCAGTATGACATCCGCATAGATGGCAAGCGATGCATCCAGATTGGATTTGAGTGCGGAGAGAGAGACGCTGGACATATCGAGATTGGAACCCGTGCTAAGATTCGCTCCCAGTTGCGCAAGTTCTTCGCTAATCTGCAACGCGCTACGAGTGGCGGTGCCCTCATCCATCATATTCATGGCAAGGTTGGCCGTGCCTGGAACCGCAAACTGATCGGCAGCGTATCCTGCATCGAACTGGAGATTGAAATTTACGACCGGAACAGTCTTCCGCTCCGCAAGAATGACTTTCATTCCGTTGGAGAGCGTAGCACGTTCAAGTTTCGGGAAGGCTGCCACCGGTGCTTCGCCGGTACTCGGCTTCGTCTTTCGAAGGTTCGTATCTGCCTGTGCTTCCGTGAACTGTGGGAACGGATGTACTTCCAGCACATACACGCCATCGGACAACCACGCAGTGCCCGCTCCATGGAGATCGTGTACCGTTGCATTCTGAACATAGTTCAAAGTCGTTTTATAATAGTCCGGCGATCCGCTGTACACTTCATTCATCGCAAGAATATCGGATTTGCCGCCGATGCGCTCGATGCCGCGAATGAATCTGGCGACGAATTGCGTTTTCACACGCTGCAATTCTTTTTCGGTAGGACCAGATTTCAAGAGTCTCGCGAGTTCCTCATCCAGAGCAACCTCGACCTTTTTCAGATCATCACCTGGCTTTGCAGTCGCTTCTATATAGAACTGACTCGAGATCTCCCGTTCATCGAGATAGGAAGAAACATTTGTCGCAATCTGGTCATCATAGACAAGACGTTTGTACAATCGTGAAGTCTTTCCAGACGCCAGGACATCAGCAAGAAGTTTGAGATATTGCACCTCCGCCGTTCCCCACGGGGAAACATTCCACACTTTGTAGATTCGCGCTTGAGGCACTCTATCCTGAGCGGTCTGTCGCTGGATACCTATGCGCTTCTCAACCCACGATTGGAAATGAGCAACCGGAGGTCCGGATGGAATATCGCCGAAGTATCGTTTCACTTTCTCTAGTGCGGCAGGCGCGTCAATATCCCCCGCCACGACGAGAACGGCGTTCGCAGCCCCGTAATATGTCTTGAACCATTCCTTGACATCGGCGAGCGACGCTGCATTCAGATCTTCCATCGATCCAAGGACAGTGTGGGAGTACGGATGGTTGGTCGGCCACGTTGCTTTGTTGATGAGCTCATCCGAAAGAGCGTACGGTTCGTTTTCATCCTGACGTTTTTCGTTCTGCACCACACCGCGCTGTTCGTCCAGTTTCTTTTGCCCAATGGCACCCACGAGATGTCCCATCCGGTCGGATTCCATCCAGAGCGCCAGGTCAAGAGCATTCACCGGAACGTTTTGGAAATAGTTCGTGCGATCTTCACTCGTGGTTCCGTTCAGATCCGTAGCACCGATACGTTCCATGATCTGAAAATAGTCATCGTCATTATTTTCGCTTCCGTTGAACATGAGATGTTCAAACAAGTGAGCAAAACCTGTTTTACCTAGTTTTTCATTCTTAGAACCAACATGGTACCATACATTGATGGCAACGATGGGTGCCTTGTGATCCTCATGTACGAGTAACGTGAGACCATTCTCCAGCACAAATTTTTTATAAGGAATGTTGATTTCGGACGCATCATTCTTCACTGCTTGTTTTTGCGAAAACAATAGAACAGGAAGAATAGCTATCATCAAAAGGACAAAACCGAGCATCAAAAGAGTTCTCATAGATCCTCCTTGGAGTTGAGCATAGGGTAGGTAGTAAAAAAACAAAGAATAGATATACTGAAATGTCATAGACTTTTCATATAACGAAAAATGTCGCAAAAAAGTTGTATAGAGAAGCTACTGAGAAACCATTAGAAAGACAAGAAATTGACCACAGTATCAGCAAATTCTTCCGGTGCATCCACATGGACCCAGTGACCTGCGTTTTTGATGGTTGCAAGCTCAGCATTTGGAAATAGTTGGTTGATGACGGGTAGATCTTTCATTTGAATATACTCTGAGTTCTCACCGCGGATAAAGAGTGTCGGTTTATCGAATTGATGAACACGCGGAAGCTCTTCGTTGATTTGAGCATAGTTCTTTTCAATGACTTCGAGATTCATTTTCCAATGGAACTTGCCGGAATCATCTCGAATAAGATTCTTCATGAGAAATTGACGAAGCGGAGCCTCCTGTATTTTCTTCGATAACGCTTCATCAATATCTTTTCGATACTCAAACATACCGAGGTCGAGAGAAGTGAGCGCATCAAAAACGTGGTCGTGGTGCGCCTGATACGAACGGGGAGCGATATCAACCACAATCAGTTTGTCGATAAGTTCCGGATGAAGCAGCGAAACAAGCGCTGCAGTCTTTCCTCCCATCGAATGTCCAAGAAGCGATACCGATGAAAGATTCTTCAGACGCACAAATTCCACAACATCTTCTGACATCGCGTGATAATGGAACACATCGCTATGAGGCGAATGTCCATGATTGCGAGCGTCGAGTACAAAGGTGCGAAAGTGCTCACCGAATATTTTACCAAACGAATGCCAATTATCTGACGAGCCAAGCAGCCCATGAAGAATGATAAGCGTCGGCAACGATTCTGATCCATATGAATTATAATAAAGCTGCATAATCAGAGAAACGGATCAACACTCTTGATATCGGCATGATCTGCTCTTAATAAAAGAAATACAAATAAATTGCTGAATCAATAATCGAAAAGGATCAGCGGAAAAGCAATTCATATATCATTTTGCATGTCGGCTGCCTGGATGGTACATTGGGATCAACAATTAAACAAAGGATTGAGCACACTGAGAACCACGACCCTCTCGCTTAACACACCCAAGGATTTTAGTTTTTGGCGTACCGTGTACAGTCATGGATGGTGTTCGCTGGTACCGTTCAGTGTGAATAAAGAACAGCCATCATTCAATCGACTTCTCACCTTGAGCGACAATTCACTTGCGTATTGTCAAATCACTAGCCAAAAGGACTCACCTCTCAATATTCAAGTGAGTTATCCTCATAAACTAACAACTGCTCAGTGCTTCAATATTAAACACCAAATAGCATCGTGTCTTCGACTCACAGAGGATTATTCTGACTTCTATCGAGAGGTGAAACGTTTTTCCAAGTATCGTTGGATTGCAAAAATGAAAGCCGGACGAATGCTTCGCGCACCGTCAGTATTTGAAGATATCGTAAAAATGATCTGCACCACAAATTGCAGTTGGTCATTGACGGAAACTATGATCGAAAACCTTGTGGGAGAACTTGGAAAACCCTTTGATGATTCACAGAAAAGCTTTCCATCACCAGATGCTCTTGCGGGTAAAACCGAACAATTCCTTCGGAAGAACATCAGAGCAGGCTATCGTTCGCCATTTCTTCTGGAATTTGCTGAAAAGGTTGCAGACGGCAAACTCGATGTAGAAAGTTGGCGGTCTTCAGAATTATCCACAGGTGTGCTTTTCAAAGAGCTGCGTTCCATCAAAGGTGTTGGTGAGTATGCTGCAGGAAATATTCTGAAACTTCTTGGTCGGTACGACTATCTTGGATTAGATTCCTGGGTGCGTGGTAAGTACTACGAATTGTATCATAGTGGTCGAACAGTGAGTGACCGTACCATTGAACGAAAGTATAAAGCATACGGCAAGTGGCGCGGGTTATTTTTTTGGATGGAAATGACTAAGGATTGGTATTATCACAAATTTCCGTTTTAGCATGATCATCACTACCCTTCATCGGCTCATTAGATATAGTTTCCATCGGCATGGATTTCAAAGCTGTTATCTTCAATTAGATTCCAGCAGGTTACACTATCTCCAGCGACAGTGCCCACAAGCCTCAAAGCGACTTGTTCTTATCCACGGTCTCGGCACATCTTCCAGTTCTTGGATCAAAATACTTCCGTCGCTTTCCAAATCGTACACTATTTCTTGTCTTGATCTTCCGGGGTATGGATTCTCAAAAATCACTTCAGGTGATCCTTTCTTCTCGCTTACGCAATTGGATTGTGCCGTGGAACAATTCATTCAGCTTACACAGCGGTTACCAATTATTTTAATTGGCCATTCGCTTGGCGGATGGCTCGCGGCTCGTGCAGCGCTCAATCATCCTGAATCGGTGGAACATCTGATCCTCATCAACAATGCCGGCATTCAATATCCAGGAGTAGGACAACAAGCAGACTTATTCGATCTATTTACTCTTGACGATACTCGGCAGCTCCTTCATCATATGTGGTCTCATTATCCGTGGTACTTTAAACCTTTTACAAGCTCTCTTTTTCAATCCTTAAAGAAAAAACACGTAAGGGATTTTGTGAGGTCTATTCGTGAAGAGGATTTTCTCAATCAAAAGATTTCAGCGCTTCCAATGCCGGTAGATGTGATTTGGGGAAATGAGGATCGATTGATTTCAAAAGAATCAGTCAGCATAATGAAAAATTTATTACCAGACTTAACTGCATACTCTATCCCTCAGTGCGGTCATGTGCCGCAACTCGAAAAACCACATCAGGTATCTCTCCTTTTAAATCAAATCTTAGCATCCTCTCAAAAATAACAAAGCCTCCGACCGAACAACGACCGGAGGCTTCACATTCACCACCACAGGAGCTACTGCGGGAGAGGTTTTTTGTTCATTCTACTACGTACGGAATCGCCCAGATATTTGAAGAGAATGGTGCCTGATCGTCGTAGATCGATTGTCGTGTAATGGCTCCAACGTATACCAAGTATCTCCCGGCGAACGCACGTGGCCAAACCCATCTATCCGATTGGTATACTCTTGTAAATGTGCCGTCTCCGTTGGAGACCGAACTGACCAACGCCATCGAAGCACGCTGGTAAATGCATCCTGAGCTAAACCAGAATGGACGATGATCAACAACGATATCGCTGTCAGAATCCGTGCTCTTCACAGTGACTTGCACCTTGAAGGACGCCGCGGAACCCGGTTGCAACTGTCGAACTCCCCAGCGCCTGCTATGCGTCATATTTGCAACCTGGAACAGCGAATCCAATGGATTGGTCACGCTAACGGTATCAGTGTTCATATAGAACGTCACATTTTGGATTATCAATCCGCCGTTGTCCGTTCCGCCCTGTACTCCAGAGATGGCGACCATCTTCCAGTTTCGCAGGGAATCAAATCCGGAAACTGGAACTTGGCTGAATTCCACTTTGTGGATAATCGTTTCCGAGAGCGGTTTGTAAATAATTGTGTCTTTAGGACTTTGTTTGATACGTATCCACACTTGTCCCGTTAGAGTATTTGTCACAGTCGCTATGACCGTTGTGTCATTCAGCTGGTTGTAGGAAACGGATCGCGTCGCGTTCTCGATTTTGCGCCCCCAACCGCGCGGGAGAATGGAGGCATCCGTTTTTGCCAATGCCGGTACAGCATCACTCAATGCCGTTTGATCCGTGGTAAACAACTGATCCTGTGCAATGAGGCTCGCCATCGCGGCCTGATTCTGTTGTGATACAGGCAGAGAATTGCCGGGCTGAGTTGCCATATTTGATGACTTTTCACATCCTATTACGAACATGAGCAGTAATAGACCTGCACCAAATACAAGAAGATGTTGTTTCATGAGTCTCTCCACATTAGATGAAACATAGTGATTTGTCTAACTATCAATCTAAACTTTGGATGCTGAAAATAAAGAATAGTTTAATGATTTTTCACGTCTCCTTTTATGAAAGTTACAGTCTTCGTGTGCATATAACCACACAAAATACATAACAAGTTTGGTACCGTGGAAATCACGGGCACAACGGAGTGAAAACGCCAAAATGCAGTTTGCACCATGCAAAGTTTGCACTTGGATGCAGAACCTGCACCCTAAGCTCTGTTCAAGAAAAGTGCAAAATATATTGAGATAATATGATACGGAAAAAAAATTCTTTCTCTCTATTCGTTGACCAAGACAGGCATGGGACAAGGCAATGCCTCTGTTATTGAAAGAGACACGTGTGGAAAAAGGAATCAGTAGAGTCAGAAAAGATTGTGGTCACTCAAAGGTCAGCGCGTTGTCGGACTGTGACTCGTTTCCTTCGATGATGACAACGTATTCACCGCGCGGTGTTTTCTTTTCAAGCTGCGCGAGAACGAATTCTGCGTTTCCGCGCACAATTTCTTCGAACTTTTTCGTCAGTTCGCGCGCAACGACAATCCGGCGATTGCCGAAGAATGCATGGATTTCATGAAGAGTTTTTAATATGCGGTGGGGGGATTCGTAGAGAATGATGGTGCGGGATTCAGATTTCAGTGATTCGAATTTTGTCTTACGTCCTTTCTTTTGCGGTAGAAATCCTTCAAAGACAAACCGGTTTGTTGGAAGACCGCTGACAATAAGCGCAGAAATAAACGCTGTCGGACCAGGGATGGGAATAATCGATATTTCATTTTCTAAAGCCTGTTGAACAATATGAAATGCCGGATCAGAAATTCCAGGTGTTCCGGCATCAGAGACAAGGGCGATCGATTGACCGGAAAGTAATTTCTCGATCAATTGCGGAGCGCGCGCCTGTTCATTATAACTATAGTAGCTCATCATCGGCTTGCTGATGTTGTAGTGATCAAGTAGAATCTTTGTCTTGCGGGTGTCCTCAGCTGCAATGAGATCAACTGATCGCAAGACGTGGACTGCACGATAGGTGATATCTTCTAAATTGCCGATAGGTGTTGCTACAAGATATAAAGTCCCTGAGAGTATAGATTCACTCATAAATGATATATCCTCGTGTGTCCATCATCAATATAAAGATCAAAAATGATATTTGAAATGCTTTTCTGTATTTCTCATTGCTTCTGAAAAATCATATAGTTATTATTTAACCATCAAAATAAGAGATTCGTACATCTCTTATTTTTTAAAAGGAGGATGTCTTGAAAATATTATATTATGTGCCGGATGTTTTGAATCCATTTTGGAATCTTGTAGTCTCCGGTATTGAGCAGAGCGCAAAACAAAGAGGCGTTGGTTTTGAAGCTATAAGTGCAAATCATAGTGATAGTCTGCAGAACTCCCAGGTGAAGGCCTTTAAGGAAAAAAGGCCTGATGCAATTTTAATTTCACCTTTAGACATGAAAACAATTGATCAGATTTGTCCAATCATTTCTGAGGCGGGCATACCAATCGTAGTTATTGATCAATATGTAAAGGCGAATGTAACTGCTTGTATAATATCGGGTAACCTTCGAGGTGGGACTGCTGCAGGAAAATATTTTATTGACCAATTAAGCAAGGGCGGTCGTATCGTTCACATTCAAGCAGAAGATTTTGAGAATGCGAAAATGCGCAGGAAAAGCTTTATTAATAAAGTTACACAACAAAAAGATTTCACTATTATTAAAACGATGCAAGCAGACGGTAATCGAAATAAAGCGTATGAGCAGGTGAAATCATTTCTGAGAGAAGGAATTACTTTCAATGGATTGTTTGGAGAAAACGATGCGATGGCTTTAGGTGCGATTCAAGCGCTTAAGGAAAGCCAGATTTCTCCATGGCCTATTGTGGTCGGATTTGATGGCGTTCAGGAAGCGCTGGATGCCATACGCGAAGGATCTATGTCGGCAACAATTGCGCAGGATCCTGTTACCATGGGCAAGAAAGCGTTTGAGGTTGCATTAAATATTATTCAGAAGAAACCCTACGAAGAATTAACAACCATTATGCCGAATTTAGTTACCCGCGCAAATTTGAGTTGAGTTTTTTCTGAACAATAATAGGAAGTTGTGTACCCTTCTATATCCCCCAATCTCTTACATACCGAAAGTCGACGTTGACTGTGCGGTAGGAAACTTTTGCTATCACCGGTGGGCGGCGCTTGAATTGGTTCTGCTGAATCATTCCACGTACCTTCTTGATGAGCGTTCCTTCGAATCCCAACGTCACCAATTCTTCATCCGAATGCCGTTCATCGATCATCTCATAGAGTAAAGCATCCAGCTTTGCATAGGTCACACCCATTTCGGTCTCATCTGTCTGCCCTTCCCACAAATCCGCAGAAGGTGCTTTCTCGATGACCGACTTTGGAACTCCAAGTGTCTCGGCAAGCTGCCAGATTTGCGACTTGTAGAGATCACCCACCGGATTGATTGCGCTCGCAAGATCGCCATGTTGAGTTCCATATCCAACAAGAATTTCCGTTTTATTACTTGTGCCGATCACCAGTGCTTTCTCACGCGCCGAGAGATCATAGAGTACAATCATTCGCATACGAGCCATCACATTGCCGCGGCGAAGCGAATCGGTAATCTTATTTTCCTCGCAGTATCCATCCACCATTTTGCTGATATCCACGAGTTCCGAGCGAATGCCGGTCGCTTGGATGACGAGCCTTGCATCTTCAACACTCTTAGGATTGCTCGTTCGATAGGGGATCATCACACCGAGAACGTTCTCTTTCCCCAGCGCTTCTGCTGCCAGCGTCGCCGATACTGCTGAATCAACACCACCGGAAACACCGATAACGGCTTTCGTAAATCCGGCATTCGTCGTCTGGTCTTTGATAAACCTCACAAGCAGTTCCCGTACAATTTTTGTGTTAAGCTTGAGATCTGCCCTATTTGTTCGTTGCGATGTTTCCATACTCTTTCTTTCTTATGCCGGCTTCATTTCTTTCAGACAGCGGCGAAGAATGTCAATCCCTTCATCCACTTCCGCTTTCGACAAATTCAACGGCGGTCTAAAACGAATCGTCCGATCACTGCAGCCGATGAGCATCAGTCCTTTTCCCAATGCCTTTTCTTTGATCAGTTCACGGTTCTGATGTGCGTCCAGGTCCATTGCGCAGAATAGACCAAGTCCGCGAACGTTATTTACAAGTTCCGGATATTCTTTCTCCAGTGCAAGAAGGTTCTTGTGTAAATATTCTCCCACGACACGGGCGTTTTCCACAAGATGTTCTTCATCGATAATTTCTAAAATCCTGGCAGCACGTACCATATCGATCAAATTGCCGCCAAACGTAGAGTTCAGGCGACTCGGTACATGAAAGACATTATCAGGAGTTTCATCGATGCGCGTGCTTGAGATAAATCCGCAGACATGCATCTTCTTACCAAATGACATCATGTCCGGTTTTACAAAATATTCATGCGCCCACATTTTACCTGTGATGCCGACACCAACCTGCACTTCATCAAAGATAAGCATAATATCGCTTTCATCGCAGATGGTGCGTAATTCGATAAAGAATTCTTTTCGAAAATAATTATCGCCGCCCTCTGCTTGAATCGGTTCGATAATGAGCGCCGCGATATCATCCGGATTCTGGCTGATGGCGTTTTTGATCTGATCAATTGCCATCGTCTCTTCTTTTTTCACTTGTTCCAATCCTGCATCTGTGAGCGGAAAAGAGAGAATCGGATTGTGAATACGAGGCCATTGAAATTTCGGGAAGTACTTGACCTTGATAGGATCAGTATTGGTCAACGACATGGTATAGCCGGTGCGCCCATGAAACGCATTCTTGAAGTGAATAACCTGCATGCCGAGTTCGCGGGCATAACCCTTGGCAAGATTCTTACGCACTTTCCAATCGAATGCGGCTTTTAATGCATTCTCATTTCCTAATGCACCTCCATCTATAAAGAAGGCATGCGGCAAGTATAACGGCTGAGCAATGCGCGCAAATGTCTCCACAAACTCCGCCATCTCTACTGTGAAGGCCTCGGAGTTTGACGGCTTGTTGACTGCCGCACGTCCAAGCTTTTCAAGAAATTCCGGAGTCGTTAACTTGGGATGATTCATACCCAACGCACCGGAAGCAAAGAATGTATAGAAATCGAGCAGGGTTCGATTCGTACATGAATCGTAAATATATGATCCGTGACTTTTTTGAAGATCTACAACGAGATTAAAACCATCTGCCAGCATGTGCCGGTTCAGCACTGTATGCACTTCAGACGGAAGGACTTTTATAGGGTTCGTTGTCGTCGGTTTTTCATTTTTCTTTTCGGACATGATGCACCTCGAAATTCACAATGTAAACGGATCCGGTGATTCTTGCGCGTACGATATATTCACCGCACTTACACCAATCCATCAGAAGAATTCCTGATGCTCATAGAACGAAATGATATATGGACGACTTATCATAATATAAATTACAAATATCCAGACACAAAAGCCAAATCCCGTTGTACTGAATCCCGTAAAGCGGGACAAGTTTCAATTCTCATAATCTCATGAATACAGAATTTCTTCACTTTATCCTTTGGAATTTGATTAAGATTTGACTTTTAGGATTTGAGATTTTAATCCTCAATAATTATCAATTTGTGCCCGCTGAAGTCTGCCGCTGTAATCAATATACACGGATTTCCACTCGGTGAAGAAATCGTACACTGCCCAGCCGCCTTCGCGGTGGCCATTGCCGGTCTGCTTCACTCCGCCGAATGGTAAATGCGCTTCTGCGCCTATTGTCGGTACATTGATGTACGTGATGCCCGCCTGAATGTCACGAATTGCAGCAAATGCTTTATTCACATCCCGAGTGTACACAGAAGAAGATAAACCGTAGATTGTTCCATTCAAAATTCCAACAGCTTCTTCGAGTGATGTTGTGCGAATAACTGAGAGCACCGGACCAAAAATCTCTTCTTGAGCAATACGCATGGTTGGCTTCACGTTATCAAAGATTGTCGGCTCATAAAACCAACCCTTTGCCAAATCACCTTGATGAGCAATAGTGCCGCCGCACACTAGTTGAGCGCCTTCATTCTTTCCGATTTCTACATAAGACTGTACAATTTTTCGCTGAGCTTCATTGATACAAGGACCGACATCGATCGTCGGAAGAAGTCCGTTGCCCAGCTTAAGTCTCTTCGTCCGCTCAACCAACATCTCCATAAACTTCTCGTAGACATTTTCATGAAGAATCAATCGGCTTGTTGCAGTACAGCGCTGGCCTGTAGTACCGAACGCACCCCATAACACACCATCAAGCGCTAAGGCAAGATCGGCATCATCCATTACGATCTGTGCATTCTTTCCGCCAAGTTCCAGCGAGACATGCTTAAGTGTTGCGCTTGCATCTCGAGAGATGTGTTTCCCGATTTCGGATGATCCTGTAAATAAAATCATATCAACGTCAGGATGTGTCACAATAGCATTGCCTACTTCTCCGCCGGCGCCATGCACGAGATTCACAACGCCTTCTGGTACTCCAGCTTCCATCATAATTTGGACAAGTGTCGTCGCTGTCTTTGGTGTATCGCTTGCCGGTTTAAAGACAACCGTATTACCGGAAAGGATGGCAGGGAAAATTCCCCAAGTTGGAATTGCCATCGGAAAATTCCATGGGGTGATAATGCCCGCCACACCAATCGGAACACGGATTGCCATTGCAAACTTGTTGGGAAGTTCTGATGGAACGGTATGCCCAAACAACCGACGTCCTTCTGTCGCTGCATAGTACGCAGTATCAATCCCCTCTTGAACATCACCCCGAGTTTCATCGAGCACTTTTCCCATTTCGCGCGTCATCTCATGCGCGATCTCTTCTTTATTCTTCACAAGAAGGTCACCTATTTTTCTTAAGATGTCACCGCGTGCCGGCGCCGGCATTAATCGCCACTTCTCGTATGCCGCACGAGCGGCTTTCACTGCTTCGTCAACATCTTCCTTTCCTGATTTCGGAAACATTCCAACGATATCATCCCAATTAGCGGGATTGCGGTTAGCAGATACCTTTCCCGATTTCGCGTTAACCCACTGACCGTTGATGAAGTTTTGATATTTTTGGGGCATAGCGAGCCTCCAACCTTAATGAATTCCTACATGCTCAAAGATGCAGTCAATGTGCTTCAAACTTCTTTTTGGATCAAAAAGTTCATCAAGCTCTTTTTTCGAAAGAATGTTCATTACTTCTTCGCTTCCGAGAAGCAGCGTCTTAAATTCTTTTTCTTCTTTCCACACTTTCATTGCTTGTTCCTGCACAACACGATAGGCATCTTCACGATTCATTCCCTTCTTCGTGAGTGCAAGAAGGACTTCCTGGGAAAAGATAAGCCCACGCGTAGCATTGAGGTTGCGTGCCATATGCTCTGGATAGACAAGCAGATTATCGATGATTTTCGTCATATCTGCAAGAATGAAATCGAGAAGAATACAACTATCTGGTACAATCACGCGTTCAACCGACGAATGCGAAATGTCGCGTTCATGCCATAATGCGACATTCTCCATTGCTGCCAGAGCGTTTGAACGAAGAACACGCGCCAATCCGGCAATCCGCTCGCAGACGATAGGATTTCGTTTATGCGGCATTGCCGAAGAGCCTTTTTGACCTTTCGAGAAAAATTCTTCCGCTTCCAGCACTTCGGTTTTTTGGAGATGGCGAATTTCCGTTGCAAATTTTTCTAATGAACATCCGCAGAGTGCGAGTGTATTCATAAATTCCGCGTGGCGGTCACGCTGAAGTACTTGCGTGGAAATCGGTGCCGGCTGAAGATCAAGTTTCTTACAAACATAGCGTTCAACAGCGGGATCAAGATGCTGATACGTGCCCACTGCACCGGAAACTTTTCCAACGGAAATCGTTTTCAACGCCGCCTTGAGCCGCTCAATATCGCGCACAATTTCTGCATACCATAAGGCAAGTTTCAGCCCAAATGTCACCGGTTCAGCATGAATGCCATGGGTTCTGCCGACCATGATCGTGTGTTTAAATTCTTTCGCCCGTCGTGCAAGAACCTTCTTTAATCCTTCTAACCCTTTCAGCAGCAACTCTGCGGACTGTTTCATCTGAACAGCCAATGCGGTATCAAGAACATCTGACGATGTCATACCAAGATGAATGAAACGCGACTCGGGTCCGACGTATTCACCGACATTCGTCAGGAATGCAATAACATCATGCTTCACTTCCTGTTCGATTTCGAGAATGCGTGCGACATTGAAATTTCCTTTTTCCCGAATGAGTTTCATAGCTTTTTTCGGAATAACACCAAGTTTCGCCTGCGCTTCGCTTGCAAGTATTTCGATCTCCAGCCAGATGTGGTATTTGTTTTCCTCTTCCCAAATTTTCCCCATAGCGGGGCGTGTATATCGTTCTATCATTATTTTCCCTTCTGTGTTGCTGCCAGTCTGAGAGCAACGTCAATAGTTTTGTGCTCACGGTAAATTTTGAATTTTAAAATATCGCCAGGACTTAATTCGATCATCACAGCAAGAATGTCACTATCCGAATTCACTTTCTCGCCATTCACTTCAAGAACGATGTCGCCAACTTTCAAGCCTGCTGCTTCCGCGGGCCCGCCGGAGTGAATATCGCTGACGATAACGCCTTGCTGCTGTTTCATTCCGAAATATTGAGCAATGCGGGCATCCACCGGCTGCACATCGAAGCCTGCAGTAATATCATGCGCAACCTTTCCCTTTTTCTTTAAATCGATCACGACTTTTTTAATTTTATTGATAGGAATTGCAAACCCGTACCCGATATACGTACTGCTTTGTCCGCCTGTAAAGATCAATGTGTTCATCCCGATCACTTCTCCACTGCTGTTGACAAGCGGTCCGCCGCTGTTGCCTCCGTTGATTGCTGCATCTGTTTCAATCATATCTCGATAATAACGGTTTTGCAATTGTCCCAATTTCATCCCTGTAGAACTAATGACACCGACCGTCACAGTCGGTTTATCGTTAATCTCGAACAAACCGAACGGATTTCCCAGAGCAATAGCCCATTCACCAATAACCACATCATCAGAATTGCCCAATGTAACATACGGAAGATCTTTTCCTTCGACCTTCAGCAAACAAATATCCGTTGCCGGATCGGTACCGACGAGCTTTGCTTTCATCTGTTTTCCACCCGTAATGGTTATTGTAATATCCGTTCCATTTCCTGCAACGTGATCGTTCGTAACGATATATCCATCCGGCGAAATGATGAAACCGGAACCAAGCTCTTTCACTTCTTGATTGTAGACATGATCTCCAAAAAAGGGCTTGAAGAACGGATCATCAAAGAATTGCGAGAACGGATCGCGATACCGAACCTGCTGCACCGCAATAACATTGATGCCGACGACTGCGGGACTTAATTTTGCCACCGCACGTGTGATGGCGTTCTGCCGGGATATGGCAAGCTGGTCACCCTCTTGTGCATTTTTTTCTTGAGTTTGTCCCGTTGATGAAAATGTTTGGTCGAAGGTTGTATTAGCAGCTTGTGCTGATTGCACTCCGGCTGGTTTCACAACATATCCGATACCAAAACCGACAAGCAGCGGCACGGTTAATATTATAAAGAAACGTACATAAGGATTATTCATAGTACAACCTCTTCTTAAAAAAGAATTTAGATATTAATGTTCAACTTTTAAAAGAATCTTCACGGCATTCCAATGACTCATCAGAAGAATCCCGCTTAGGATAAACGAAAAAAATCGATAATCAGTTGCAGGAACTTCGCGTACCATCAGTGCTTCAATCCACGCAGAGGGAAGCATCAGTACAATAATGGGTGCGAGGATAATGGCAACAAGGTTTATATATAAAACACCCTTGAATAATTTTGATGAAATAAACCACGTCAAACACCAAACAATTGTATAGCTGATTCCAATGGCGAACATACCGCCAGCCGCAGTTGACAACCCTCTTCCACCATGGAATCGCAGCCATATCGGATAATTATGCCCGATGATAGCTCCGCTCAATGCCAATGATTGAATCCAGAACGATCCCCCGAGAATTTGTCCGGCTGCCAATGCGACAGCCAATCCTTTTGCTCCATCCAATATTCCAACCACAATCCCCGTTTTTTTTGATTGCGTCACATTGTATGCATTGAGAGCGCCAACATTTCTGCTGCCTTGCGTGCGTACATCCAGCCCTGCCCTCAGACGAACAATGAGATATGCCGTAGGAATCGAGCCGACAAGATACCCGGCAAAAATACCTATGATGACAATCAATACATTACACCTGTATTATTGTGGCTATTGAATTCATCTCTTTAAGAAAACTACGGAAAAGTGAAGGGGAAAGCAACTGGAGCAAAGAAGCCGATAAGCCTGTGAGTAAATAAGCCTATGAGTAGTTGAGTAGATGAGTAATTTTCGCTAAGGAAAAACCCGTTTCAATATAATTATAACTCGAATAATCACTTTAGCATCACCATTTTCTTCTGATATACATGCTTTTTATTCTGCTCGTCTGTTGCAACGAGACGGTAAATATACATACCGCTGGCATACCGACTTGCATTGAAGATTTTCTGGTAATATCCAGGTTCCTGCTGTTCGTTGACAAGATTAGCTACTTCTCGCCCGATCACATCATATACCTTTAATGACACGTTATATCGTGTCCCTGTTCCCGGTAATTGATATTCGATTGTCGTTGTCGGGTTGAACGGGTTAGGATAATTCTGAAGAAGTTCATATGTCGTCGGCGGCGTGATACTGATCTTGATCTCTTTCGTCCATTTCTGTCCGGTTTTATCCGTGATAGTAAAACGCAGTGTATCTTGTTTATTGACTTTCGCTGTCTTTTCTACTGAGAACGTAAACGATGCTGTCAATTCTTCTTTTGTTTTGAGAGTTGGAAAAGTAACTGTTTTCTCGGTAAACTTTATCCCCTCCGGAATATTCGTTGCTTCTACTTTCACTCCTTCTACCGTCAATGCAGAGCTGTTTGCTACCGCGAGTTCAATCACATTTCCCTTCGAGGCAAAAGGGATCTCGTAGGCTTTCTGAGTTTGTTGCGCTAATACAAGATTTGCACAAAGAACTAAAATCATTATATATCGCATGTCTTCTCTCCTCTTTTTCCCCTTTCGTCTTACATACTTTTCGGGCGAAGTCACTTCGCCCCTACTCATTGGCTCACAGGCTCATCGACTCAAATACTCAATGACTCACAACTCGTCACTCGTTACTGTATCCCAAACTCCACTACATTATTCGTCGATAAATTCTGCTCCTTGTCTTGCTGTTGTGTCCCATATTTTACACGGAATGAAAGATTCACAGGCAATAGTTCCTTGGTAATTACTCCGTTGACTGTGTTGCCTATCTGTCTCCATGCTCCAGAATAATAACTCGCCAGTGCATTATTCACCAGCTGGTTCTGTGCGTTTTTTACTCTTATTGTGCACAAGACTGTCGAGAAGCTAACGGTGCTATTCGCGGATAGATCTTGCGATTTATCTACTGAGACATATTCGTACGTCATTCTAAAAGAATAATTATTTGGCAATAGTTCTTTAGTCGCTGTTCCGTTTGTAGTCACGCCTAATGGTCTCCATGCCCCTGAGTAATACTGCACTGTTCCTAGGTCTATGAGATTACCCAGACTATTCTTCAGTTGTACGGCAGCATTCACTGTTTGAAAGACAACTGTAGGATTAGCACCTATATCTTGTTGTTTATCTTTACTTGCATAAGCATACGTCATTCTGAATGAATAATTATTCGGTAAGAGCTCTTTGGATGCTACGCCATTCGTTGTAGCTCCCAAATCTCTCCATGCACCTGAGTAATACTGGACTGTTCCCTGATCCCCCAAGGGGGCAGGCATCAGAGCACCTTGACTGTTCTGTAATTGTACGGCGGCATTCACGGTTTGGAAGACAACTGTAGCATTTGTGCCAATGTCTTGTTGTTTGTCTTTGCTGGCATAAGCGTATGTCATTCTGAATGAGTAATTGTTCGGCAGGAGTTCTTTGTTTGCTATGCCGTTCGTTGTGATTCCTAAATCTCTCCAGGCTCCGGAGTAATACTGCACAGTTCCTTGATCCCCCAAAGGGGCAGGCATCAGAGCGCCTTGACTGTTCTTTAACTGTACGGCTGCATTTACTGTCTGGAAAACAACTGTTGGGTTTGTGCCAATATCTTGCTGTTTGTCTTTACTCGCATAGGCGTACGTCATTCTGAATGAGTAATTATTCGGCAGGAGTTCTTTGTTTGCTGCGCCGTTTGTAGTCGTCCCAAAGTCTCGCCATGCTCCTGAGTAATACTGGACTGTTCCTTGATCCATCAGAGCGCCTTGACTATTCTGCAATTTTACGGCGGCATTCACAGTTTGGAAAACTACAGTAGCATTTGTGTTTAGGTCTTGCTGTTTATCTTTGCTCGCGTAGGCATACGTCATTCTAAATGAGTAACTGGCGGGCAACAGTTCTTTTGTTGCTGTGCCGTTTACAGTTGTACCTAAGTTTCTCCATGCTCCAGCATAATATTGTACTGAGCCTGCGTCTATTAAAGTACCGCTGCTGTTTTGTAATTGTATTTGTGCATTGACGGTTTGAAACACAATAGTATCATTGCTTATAGATACATTGGATTTTGTTTGTGTGCCGTACTCGTACGTCATTCGCAAACTTAGATTCTTGAGTTTAGTATCAATGCTAAATGTTCCGTCTTGATTGTTCGTTGCGTCTTTCCAGCTTCCATCATAGTACTGCAATGTTCCGCTTATGAGTTTTGCGCCAGTGCTAGATACAAGTTTAACAGCAAAGAATGGCGCAGCTTGTGCTTGTGGTAATATGTTTGCCAGATATTCTGTGTTGAACCTTAGCAATGCATAAGCTTCACTTGATAAGCTTGTAGTGCTATCGATATCAACATCTTTAAGAACTTGAAGGAGAACAGTTCTGGCTCCAACGCTATCGTGTTGCACGAGTTTTGTTCGTGCGGATGAGAAATAATCGAGATATTTACTCGCCGTTGTATTGTCTTTGATCCAGCCCAATGAGCGGGATTGGGTAGTGTAATTAGTGAGTGTGTCTAAAAAATTCAATGGCACAAAGGGGTTAGGTGGATCGGCAGGGCCGATGGTTTTTCCCATAAAAGCATTTTCCAATTCGTCCTTTGTAATGAGCGCTGCCTTATCTACAAAGTCGGATCTTTTCAATCTGCCATGTCCATTATATCCGTGCAATTGTAAATGGGAAATAGCACAAAGACTTTTTGCTTTAACGATAAAGCCATTCATGTTTCGACCTACACGTATATGACCTGTCGTGTAATCTGTTATCGTATTCCACCAAATGAATTTTCTGCCATTAATATAACCGCCCGACCAATATGGTGGTGTATGAATAGAGGAAACTCCCATGGTCAAACACCAAACTTTAAAGTCAACAACTCGTTGTTTGCTGGTGGGTTTATTAAATACTTCATAATTGAACAGCAGTGTGTCGACATTTTTGATTACTCGGCAGATTACAGTAACATCAATTTTATTTCTAAGTGGGAACAAGATATTCGTATTCGGTGTATTTGCCCAATGTCCATATTCTTGTCCATTCCAACTCCAACCAGAGGTTCCTTCTTCATCACTTTCGTCTGCAATTTCCCACACACCATCTCCTTCTACATCTACAAATGAAAAATTAGTTCTACCTCCACGGATAGATGATCCACCATCGGCATCCATAGCGTTTATTCTATTTCCTGTTTGCCCATTCCAGCTAAAAATCCATAGCTCACCCCATGTATCCCCATAATTTGGTACGCCCGACTCAAATACCAAGTCGACTGTTCCATCATTAGTTAAATCCATAGTTGTATACAAACGCAAACCTTCTCCACATTTCAATATTTCAGAATGCCATAATACATTCCCGTCTTTGTACACGCCAACAATATTTCCTTGTAAATTCTCATCGGGGCAACCGATAAAAATAAAACAATTTTTTAATGTGCCATAAGGATCGTCGAGCGGATTGGAAAAGTAAGCATTATAGCCAAGAAGCGAATCGATTTCAAAAACAAAAGGTGCAGAATACTTTGGCCCATAAAGAGATTTAAGCTCGGCATCGATTATTTGTCCAACTGCTTCTTGCCTTTCATACCTTGTCTGCCCTTGTAAAAAGGGGAATTGTAAGCAATACAGGATTATCATTATTCCATATATTTTCGATTTCATATTTATTCCTTTTCCTATTGCTTTGGTAAGAAATTAGAAAGTAGATTAAAAATTTTTATCCTATAATTTTCATTTCTATTGTATATTAACAAACCTTCAAAGTATTTGCTTTCAAGACCATTTTGCCAAGTATCGTTTTCAAAATTATTATCCAGCACCACATTCATTCCTCTTATAAAATGTTTTATACCAGCATCAATTCCTTTTGAATAATCATTAATATCTTCTGGAATGTATTGACTATTATATTTCGGGTAGTCTCTTGTGTCCGCAGAATAATATACTAATTGTAATAATCCATATGATGCCATTATGCGTGTTTGGGCGACTTTATTCTCCATACCTCCGTTGTGTGTGTATCTCACCCATCGAAAGAATCGTGCATCGGTAGAATCATCCGCTATTTGTTTTTCAGTTAGTGTTAACTCATCTTCAGTTCTGTCACCGTACAGTTCCTTCAGAATTTTCACTCTGTCATCTCTCCAATGATTTTCTTTGCCATCACCTAAATATCCAGTATTTGCGGTAATGCCATAGCATTCAATATGTTCCCAATAAAATTCCCATATACTTTGATATCCTGGATAATTACTAATCCTTCCATATGCTGTCAATATATTCGAGTGATCTGTTGGAATGTCTGGACTTCCTCTGTCACTTGCACTTAAAATTCTATATGGTGTTTTTGATTCATATATAAAATGTCCCGCCCTATTTTTTTGTTGAAGATTTAACATATCATCAAATGGTTCATAACGATAGGATGGGTCAAAATTCGATTCCTTTTGTATCATAGCTTTTATGTACTGAGGAGCAATACCATACTTTCCTGCATATGAAACAAGCACACTATCCAAATTGTATTCCCTTCCTTTACAATCTTTTGTTGTTGTTTTTCGACCCCCACTCGATGAAGGTCCATAATCATTTCCCAACTTGCTCGGTTTCTTCACCTCAATATTTAAACTCGTTGACGGGGAGTAATTACCTGTCGTTAATTTCACTACATAAACAGAATCCTTATGCCAATAGCGTCCTACCAAGCGTATCATTCCTGTAGGTAAATTTTCCATTCTTGTAAATGTATTTCCATTATAGATCGGATATTTCTTCTCCCAATATACACCCAACTTCCTGCCTGAATTTGCTGAGTCAATTACCGTACTGACTGGATTATCAACCCAAATATCAGTTCGAATCACTTTCGCTCCTGACGGTAATTGCGGTGATGTAGTGTCATGAATCGTTAACTTGCCTTTGTCTTCCGTTGCATAATAATACTTTGTCTCTCCAAGCAAGATTTCGTGCTTCTTTCTCAACACCAACCGCGCAAGTCCGTAATGTAAATTATCATTAACCCGTATGGATGAGGATGTTAGAGAAGCAGACTTTTTTGAGATATTGTTCGGAAGCTGCTGTGTGAGCATTGAAGATGTGGTCTTCATTGAGATTTTACTCTGGAGCCGCTGTTTGACCAAGACGGAATTATTCAGTTGATGGTTATTGCCGATGTTCATTGTATCCGATGGCATTATTTTTCCCACCCCGCAATTATAGCACGGCTCGCGTACATACAGTTGGATCAAAACCTCAACAGAATCCGGTTCTGTTTCCGGATTGGAAGCATAGATTATCTTTGGATCGGCAATTGTTATGCTTGTCCCGATGATCGTGCTGTCCATGTTGTATAAAAATCCAAATGTATCAGCTTGCACAATATCAAATCGTGTTGCAAACCAATCGAAAGGCTTGGGCATCCAATTGCCTCCAGGCTGACGAACTTCAATGGTAAGTGATGTCGTATCTCCATATGTCAGAACAGATTTCCCCGGTATTGCATGCACTTCCGGCGGGTACACGTTGATTGTTCCAGTGGCTGGATCAATGGTTCCATTTACCGCGCTTACCTTCAGGGTTATCGTTTCTGATTCTTTCGGTTCCTTGCCCCGCGCATCGAATTCTATCACCGAAGATCCGACCGAATCGAGAACAGCGCCCGTTCTTCCTGTTGTCAGATCACGCAATGTTCCAGATAACGTATCACCCACGAGTTCATATTTAAAATAGGATTCCAAAGGTTCGTTAACATGATACCCGCATCCATCAAGAGTTTCAGTAAAAATATATGTCGTTTCACCATATTGCATATCGTATGTTCCCTCTATATTCAAATGGTATCCGGGTGGGCACTGCACTCCGGGATACCCGGTAAACTTGAGATAAATCATACCCGAACTACCCAACCACGGTGTACCTGGGTAAGAGCCAGTTTCATCAAAAATTACTTGATAGACGCATTCATTCCCGTATTCAACTTCTACCTTTCCAGTGTACGGGAAAGAATCGCTGCCAATAGAATCCTTGAAAAAGAGATTGCCATAATAAAAGGTTAATGGAGTAGTTGTCTGATATATTACTTCAGGGTAACCATCTGGGCTGGTTCCGTATTGAATATTATCTGTTGTTGTACCCGTATAGGGGTTGAATCCTCCTATCAAATTGTTTAATGATCTCACTGAACCACGAATCTCTTGGTAAGTAAAACCAATTATTCTGATTGTCAGTGTG
>Ga0187886_1000164_pt1 | contig 94595 bp, 83 predicted proteins | sample June2016WEW_20_1_FD_133001 | JGI IMG/M metagenome (GOLD analysis project Ga0187886, IMG submission 133001) | Peatland microbial communities from SPRUCE experiment site at the Marcell Experimental Forest, Minnesota, USA - June2016WEW_20_150 | ecosystem: Environmental > Terrestrial > Soil >... | reverse complement strand
GACTTTCTAATTACAAGGGTTGGGTAGGATGTTGTACAACTGATGGGGATAACCGCCTATGAAGATACCTTCAAATCAAAAAACAATTATGAAAATATCTTGACTGGAATAAACAAGGAAGAAGCGGCGCGTTTTTGTCACCTACGAGTCCTTAATGCTCGGTATAGATTTAATGTGAGGATTACCATTTAAAATGTGGTCTCTGATAGTGTTGCAGAATCCTTAGTATTGCACGATTTTCTCACTCCTGTTCGGTTTCGGCGGCATCGGATGAGAAATTTTTTAGTGACGAGTGAGTGGTGAGTTGGAAAATGGAGACCCCCACCCTGACTGCTGATGGGGGCACGTTGCTATTCAGAAATTTACCTTATTGATTCCTTTGAGATGCAGGATCTTTCTTGCCTCGTCCGGCGTGGCGGGTTCTATTCCAAGCTCACGGGCTATGCGCGCGATCTTGGCGACCTGCTCCGCATTACTCTTCGCCATCCGGCCTTTATCGAGGTAAAGGTTATCTTCAAGACCCACACGGACATTCCCGCCTATAAGCAGGGACTGCGTGCAGATGGGGAACTGGGCACGTCCCGCAACGCATACGGAAAACTCGAAATCCACGATCATCTTGTTCGCATAATCGACCAGGAACATAAGATTTTCCGAACTCGGCGTGATGCCGCCCAGAACGCCCATGACGAACTGGATATAAACGGGCTTCTTGATATACCCCGCCTGGATCATGAAGGCCACATTGTTTACCATGCCGGCGTCGTATATCTCAAACTCTGGCTTGGTTCCCGTCTCATTGAACTTCGCGCAGTATTCCTTCATGGACTTGAAGGTATTGGCGAAGATGAAATCCTCTGTCATGCCGAGATACTGTTTCTCCCATTCAAACTTCCACTCCTTGTATCTCGGAATCACTGGAAAGAGGGCGAAGTTGATGGAACCGGCGTTGAACGATGCAAGTTCCGGCTTGTAAAGGGTCACCGGTGCAACGCGCTGTTCCGTCGTCATTCCCAGCCCCCCGCCCGTCGTAATACAGATGACTATGTTGCAGCGGCTCTTGATTTTCGTGATGATCTCCTTCATGAGGTTCACGTCCGGGACAGGCAATCCGGTTTCAGGATTACGAGCGTGGATATGGCAGACGGCTGCGCCTGCCTCATAGGCTTCCACTGCCTCGTCTGCGATCTGCTGAGGTGTAATGGGAAGATAATCGGACATCGTCGGGGTGTGAATGCTCCCTGTTATGGCCGCAGTGATAACGGCTTTCTCTTTCATATGCTTTCTCCTTGTCGCGGTTTTATTTTTTCGGATTCAAAAAGTCCGGCTGGAGAAATTCCGGGTTCGGATACGTATAAAAGCCTTTTCCGCTCTTAACACCCAGTTCGCCTTTCTTTATTTTCTCCATGAGGGCATCAGGCGGCTTGTCTTTGGGATCCTTCGATGCCTCATAATAGACCATTTCGATATTATGGACTGTATCCAAACCAACTGAATCCATGAGGCCAAAAACTCCCACCTTCATTCCCGTAAAGATCCGCCAGGCCCGGTCAATGTCCCGGAAATCAACAAAATCATTCCCCCACATATACAGGGTCTGCCTTTTAATTGCCCGCCAGACGCTGTTGAAGCAGAAACCGAGTATCTCTTTCTTCACCCTCAACGGCACAATCCCCAGAGAACGAATCCATTCCTCACCCTTCTGCATGACATCGGGGAGAGTCTTTGTCCCTGCCATGAGATCCGCCATGTTTATTCCCTGGAGCGGCAAATAGAAGTGGGTGTTTATGCACCGTTCCGGCCTGCCGCTGCTCTCTTCCATCCTCGATATGGGAAGTGAGGAGCTGTTTGTGGCAAATATCGCATTGGCAGGCGCGTTTTCATTCATGAGTTTGAATACCTTGCGCTTTGTTTCCACATCTTCCGTTACGGCTTCGACTACGAGGTCTGCATCCTTGAGCGCATCGGCAATTTTGGTTGTGAAGGTGATTTTGCTTTTGCATTTTGCCCAATCGTCCCAGGGAATGAATGGATTCGCAACCTTTGCCTTCAAATCCGTAAACAGTCTCTCATATGTATCATCGAAGGCGCCTCCCTTGGTATCATATACGCTAACCTTGTAGCCTGCATATGCCGACAGCATGGCGATTTGCGTGCCCAGAAGACCTGTGCCTACGATGGCCACATGTTTGAATGGTCTCTCCATAAATTCCTCCTATACTATTAACTTTATTATTTCCGTATGTCTGTCTTTTCAGGTTGCCCTGCAGACACGGCACAAAACTCTTATACCCTGATCAACCCTGCTTCTATTGCCTGCTTTCTCAATCCCTCACGAAAATCAGGATGGGCAATAGGAATAAGCGCATTGACCCGGGCTACGATCGGTTTGCAGTAAAGATCCGCAACCCCGTACTCCGTCACTACATACATGACGTCGGACCTCTGCGTGGTGACCACAGCGCCCGGCGGGAGCACTGCTGCGATTGTGGAAGTCTTTTTTCCGTCTTTCGTCTGGATGGTTGAAGGCAGACAGAGAAATCCTTTTCCTCCCTTTGACATGGCGGCGCCTCTTGTAAAATCTGATTGTCCGCCGGTGCAGCTATACTGCGCAAATCCGAGCGATTCGGAACAGGACTGCCCCGTCAAATCAACCATCAGTGTCGCATTGATGGAAATAAGTTTATCAATTTTCGCGATTTCATTTGGGTCATTGATGATTCTGACCGGTCTCAGTTCCACCCTGCCGTCTCCCATGAAATTGTAAAGTTCATTGCTGCCGAGACCGAATCCTGCCACGATTTTATCCGTGACAATTCCCTTCTTGACGAGATCCAGCATCGAATCCACAAACATCTCGGTGTAGACGGACAGATTTTTTTTGCCTGTCAAATAGTAACCGATCGCATTGGAAAGCCCGCCGACTCCGATTTGGATCGCTGCCCCGTCCGGAATCTGTTCGGCAAGCAATTCTGCTATTTTTTTGTCAATCTCAGTGGGCTCCGGTTGCGGAAGTGGCGGCAACGCGTGGTCAAACTCACAGATGTAGCTCACCTTGCTTACATGAACTCTGTGTTCGAATCCCCGGACCCTTGGCTGATGCTTATTCACCTGTACGATAATTTTTTCCGCCTGATCGGCAGCGGTTCCATTCCACCCGACTCCCATTGCACCATAATACAGATAACCCTCGTCATCGGGAGGCGAAACATCGGCGAGAAGGACATTAATTTTATAATAATCCCTCATGGCTATATACGTCTTGGAGAAATTAACTGAGTTGACGTTTACGTTCCCAACTTTGAAGAAGGCCCTTTCGTAAGGCCCCATAAATATAGTGTGGAAATTAATGCGGCCGATATATTCAGGCGACTTCAGTATCTTGAAGGGATGTAATGCCAGGCCTGTTACGATATGGACATCCTTGAGTTCGCTTACACGATCTGCAAGGGCTTCCGCTATCTGTATAGGCGCTCCCGAACATGGGGACATCCAGATTCTGTCTCCTGATCCAATCTTGGAGGCTGCTTCCTCGACAGAGACAAGTTTGCTGTTATATATTTGTTTCCAGTCCATCGGATTTCCCTCCTTTTCCTCTTTGGAGGAATAGATATTTCCATCAGATTTTTTTCAAAAATTTCAGAATTTCAATGAGGCCGTCATCGCGCCACCTGGTGATCTCTTCATTGTTACGGCCTTGTTCAGGCGCACGGTTGGCCATTTCAGCCCAGCCTGGCGGCCACTTCTTCCAGACCGCCATGTTGCCCCACCACAGCTCTATCGAAGGCCCGACGTGCTTGAGGAGACCCTGAATTCCATGAGGGCCGCCTCCTAGGTGGTAGGTTAGATTTGGACCCATGAGGGCGTAGCGCAGTCCCGGTCCGAAGCATACAGCCTTGTCTACATCCTCCACAGAGCAGACACCCCTCATTACGAGATCGACAGCTTCCCGGTAGAGGCCAATGGCCAGCCTGTTGGCGATGAACCCGAGGGCTTCCTTCTGGAGGACGACGGGTTCCTTGCCGATGGATTTATAGAATGTGTAGGTTTTCTCCACCGTTTCTTCCGCCGTCTTTTGTCCCTTATTAATCTCGACAAGCGGGATGAGGTGGGGAGGATTGTAGGGGTGGGCTCCGATACATCTCTCAGGGTACTTTGAGCCCTTTGCAATCTCCGTTATAAGGAGACCGGAGGTGCTGCTCGCAAAGATGGCGTCTGTCGCCGCGTATCTGTCCACCTCCGCAAGCAGGGCTTGTTTGACATCATAATTCTCGAGGACGGATTCCTGGATGAAATGAACACCCTTTACGGACTCTTCGATGTTCGTCGCGTATTTCGCAAGACTGAGAGCGACGTTCATCTTATCTGCCGTCAGGATGCCTTTCCCGACGAGATATTTCATGTTGCCCAGGATGCGGCCCCGGGCATTTTTCAAGGCCTCATCGCTGATGTCATAGATGTGGACGGGAAAACCCTTCCAGAGGAAGTTGGTCGCCCAGCTCGATCCGATCATTCCTCCTCCTAGGACTGCGGTTTTTTTGATTTCAGGCTTCATCACGTATTCTTCCTCCGCGCTCAGACTAACCGTAAATCATGATGCCCAGCGGGATCGCGAAGAACAGGGCTATGGTTGTCGCGATGACATGTCCCCAGAAAATATGCTTGTAAGCGTTGGCATGAACAAGACCGCAGACGGCAAGCACGGTAATGACCACACCGTTATGGGGCATGGCGTCCCACGCACCGGAGGACATCGCTGCAACCCTGTGAATCAAATCGGGGCTCAGGCCGAGGGCAAGATATTTGGGAGCCATGGTCTCCAGGATGATTCCGAGGCCTCCGGATGCGGACCCGGTGATTGCCGCCATGATGTTCGTGGCGACGGAAAGAGAAATGATGGGGTGCATGGGAAGCGTCAGCAGCCAGGCAGAGACGACTTTGAATCCTGCAGTTGCCGCCACGGCCATGCCGTAGCCAACGTCGGCGCAGGTGTTGACGATGGGAATAACCGTGTTCAGGGCGCCTTTATTCAAGGTATCCAGGATCTTGGTATAATGGTTCCAGAACAGGATGATGCAGGCAACAACGCCACCCGTCAAGGCAAGAACGACATCTTTCTTGATATAGGGCATATTCACGTTGAGCAGCACGAGAACGACAACCAGCGGTACCAGGCTTAAACATACATTGGGCATTGGCCCGGAAGCGGAAGCTCCTGCTCCGAGAAGGCCGACTGCGGGTTCCTCGTAGACTTCGCCCTTTGCCTTTGCCCTCTTCAATATGTAGCGGAAATAGAAAATGTTAAAAGTAGCGACAATAAACGCTCCGCACAAGCCGACCAGTGGAGCAGAAGTGGGTGAAGATGCCATGTATTTTGTGGGCATGATGTTCTGGATCTGGGGAGTGCCCGGGAGCATGGTCATCGACAGAGACGCCGCCCCGAATATGAAGGCCGCCATGAAGAGATGCCAGGGAAGATCCGCCTCCTTGAAAAGAGGCCGCGCGATCGGAATGACAGCGAAGATGACAACGAACAAGCTCACGCCGCCATAAGTAAGACACAGCGCCACGATTGAAATAGACAACATCACACGCAGGGGACTCTCCTTTCCGATCACCCTCAAAATGCCGTTGGCGATGGAACGGGCCGCCTGACCGTCCTCCATGAATTTGCCGAACACGGAGCCGGCGAGAAAGATCAGATAGAATCTTCCCGCATAATTGACGAAACCTTTCATGTAGGGTCCTGTCATTGTCTGCATGATATTCATGTCGGAGAATATGCTTACGATGACTACGGCGAGGGGGGCGATGATGATGATGTGCCAGCCCCTGAGCGCCAGAACAACAATAAACGCTAATGATAAAATAATTCCGATTACACTCCAATCCATATAGCCTTCCTCCTTTCAGTTGTATTGTTTATGGATTTCCTTCTCTCCGAATATGCTCATAGAACACATGCTGCAATGAAAACAATGGGGGGAAGACCCCATTTGGGCGGCGGGGAACCCTACTTTTAAAAGATTGTTTAGAGTTTCTATTTTTGAGTAAAGGGAAGGAAGACGAATGGATGGAAGGATAAGCCGGTAAAATTAATCCCGATATTTAAAGCTGTCGCCCGGCTGTAGTGGAATTCTCTTTTGTTGCAGGAACCTCTTTTTTCCGCTTTTTTCTCAAGCCCCGCCACCAGAAGGTTGGACGGACTTGACGACTCGATATAAGGATCAGCACCAAAGCGACAGCGGCCACAACAACTCCTCCATACCCGTAGTCATCCCAGACGCCCATGATATATGGACCAAACAGCGCCAGGATGAATAACAAACCCCAAAACACCTTCAGATTTTCTTTCATAGTTCTTCGCACCATGACGTGGAAATACAAACTTTCTGTCCTTGCAATCAGTCCTCCCAGAGATCAGGATCCACCACGCCGATCTTGATGGCGTATTTTAGGAGTTCCATACGATTATGTACACCAAGCTTGTTCATGAGGCCGGTACGATGCTTTTCCACAGTCTTGGCGCTCACGCAAAGGATTTCCGCAATCTGGGCTGTTGAGTGGCCCTGGGCGACCAGGCGGAAAACCTGCTGTTCCCTTTCAGTGAGAAGGTCGTAGCCACGAACCGCCACAGCCGCCGGCCGTGTCTTCAAATACTGGCCTATTACCTCCGCCTTCAGGCGGGAGCTGAGGAAATACTCACCCCGGTGAGCCGTCCGTATCGCTTCGAGGATATCCGTGCTCGGTGAGGCTTTGAGGACGTAGCCGAGGGCTCCCGATGCCAAGACCTGCTGTACGTAGGTTTCCTTTGCGTGCATGGAGAGAACAACGACCTGCGTTTCAGTTGATGTTTCACGGATCAGGTTTATTACTTCAAGGCCGGTAAGACGCGGCATGGCGATGTCGAGAAGGATGACATCAGGACGCAGCGTCTTAACTTTCTTCAACGCCTCCCGGCCATCCTCCGCCTCGCCGGTCACCTCCATGTCTGCCTGACTGTTCAGAAGCTGCCTGAGTCCATCTCGCACAATAGCATGGTCATCTGCAATAAGGATTCTGATTTTTTTCATTTTTGCTATCTATCCCACAGGGATCTCAGCCCGTATCGTCGTACCCTTTCCCGGTGCGGAAGCGATGTCGATAGAGCCTCCGAGGGAAGCAACTCTTTCTTTCATGCTGAGGAGGCCGATGCCTCCAGGGGATTTGGCGCTTGCTGTTCCGTGTTTCGACGGCTCATGTCCTACGCCGTTGTCCCTGACGATGAAGATGACGCGGGGATGGCTGTAAGTCAACATGATCTCGACCCGCGTGGCTTTCGCGTGCTTGGAGATATTCGTCATGCATTCCTGAAAAAGCCTGTATAAAGCAAGTTCAATCTTTGGGTTTAGCCTCTTCTTCAGGCCGAGGGTCTGAAAATCGACTTCCGTTTCAGTCCGCCTGGCGGTGAAGTCATGAATAGACCATTCCAGCGCTGGTACGAGTCCCAGATGATCCAGTAGGTCCGGACGAAGATAGGAAGTAGTTTTCCGCACATTATCCGCCATTTGTTCCACTATGCGTATCAGTCTCTGGCATCGCTTTTTCTGTCCGCTGAATTTTGCGCCGAATGATGTCTGCAAGGACTCAAGATCAAAATGCAGTGACGTGAGGGCCTGGCCCAATTCATCGTGGAGGTCGGCGGCAAGCCTTTTCTTCTCATCCTCACTGACCTCTATGAGCCGCATCGACAGGTTGCGGACCTCCTCTTCGGCCCTGATGCTCTGGGTGATATCAATAAGGTTTCCCACCACTGCTGCGTCTCCCATATAAGTGGCGTGGGTTGCCCTCAAATCCACCCAGATCATCGTGCCATCTTTCTTTATCGCCCGGAAAATATAGCGCGATGGCGAAAAGTCGGATTTCTCCCGTTTGAGTCCTCTTTCCTTGACCATCGCCCGATCAATCGGATGGACGACATCCCAGAAAGGTCTTCCAACAATATCTTCCTGATTGTCATACCCCAGCATTTCCGCAAACCGGCGGTTAACGAAGCGGAAGATCCCACCCTGGTGAATGAAGATTGCGGAAAGGGAGTTATCCACCACGGTGCGATACTTTTCTTCGGAATCCTGGAGTGCCCGCTCGGCCTGCTTCCGGTCCGTGACATCGATGATGAATCCCTCATATCCCTCCACACCGCCTTTTTTGTTCTTGCGTATAGTGGAGGTAATCCTCACGTCTATGATCGTGCCGTCCCTTCTGCGAAACCGGGTCTCAAAATCCTGGACAGAGCCCGTCTGCTCGATGATTTCCCGGAATCGTTTGCGGTCTTTAGGATCGGCATAAACATGGAGAGATGACTTGATACCGAGGAGATCTCGCGGGGAGTCGTAGCCAAGCATCCTAGCGCCAGCAACGTTCATATCCAGTATGACCCCATCGACATCCGTGAGATACACCATGGCGGGCGAGTGCTCAAAGATATGACGGAAGCGCTGTTCAGAATCGCGTATGGCTTTATTCTTATCAATGGCGGTATTTTTCAGTTTCGTCATTTTTTCTGTCTTAACCCAAATGACGGATTCTTATCTTCTCTTCGGGAGCGTAAAATGCAAGGTCGCTCCTTTAACCTGCCCCCGAAACTTCTACCACATTTTGAGATACAGTTCTGTATCTTTTTAGAATATCACTGATTGAAATATTGTACTGAGTGGCCGAATTTATAAAAAAACATTACAAGAAGGTAGCCGTAAGCTGCATGTGATGGGTGACAATAAATGTGAACAATGATCTCTATCGCCACCATCCATGAGCATGTTAAATTAAATTTTGCCATCTATGTCTCAATTTAACGATTACCAAAAGAAGCGCCAGATGAAAGGTCTGCATTTGAAACCCCTTGTTCTCGACCTCATCCTGTGGCTGGAAGCCATGGATTGCAGTTTATCGTTTCTTTTGAAACAGTTTCAAATACTCCCCGTAGCCTTCTTTTACGAGGTCTTCTTTGGGGATGAATCTCAAAGAGGCGGAATTGATGCAGTACCTGAGTCCGGTCGGCTCCGGCCCGTCGAGGAAAACATGCCCGAGGTGCGAGTCGGCGTGTCTACTCCGTACCTCCGTACCAGCGTAAGTGGGTCTCCCCAGCTCGACAACGTTTCCCGGTTCGAGAGGCTTCGTGAAGCTCGGCCAGCCTGTTCCAGAATTAAATTTGTCGAGCGAGCTGAAAAGTGGCTCACGGGTGACAATATCGACGTAAATGCCCTCGCGCTTGTTGAGCCAATATTCGTTATTGAAAGGCTCTTCCGTGTCTCCCTCCTGCGTCACTTTGAATTGAAGAGGTGTAAGTTTCGCCTTGATCTCGGACGGATCAGGCTTTTTGTATTTCTTTTTCGTGTCTGTATCTTCATTCGCAAGTTTGCTTTTTCCGTCACCACCAATGCCGGAACCTGCCTCCTTTACCCCCTTATTTATTGCCATCGGTTTTAGGCTGTTCCCGTCCATGCCAGTCGGTCCGCAACCGGCAAGAAATAAAAGAGTAATCGCCACCAACAAAAAAAGTCTCATATGAAACAGTCCAGTTTTAGGGGAGAAGGTCAATTTTGCCTATAGGAGCCGTGTTTAATTATTACCAATTGTAATGTAACATAAAAGGGCAAAATTGAAAAATCAAGACTTCAGGAAGAAGCAAATGCTTAATCAACCTACGAACCTTCATTGCCGCCCTGTAGGGAAGGGAGAAAATTTTAGTTACTTCGCATTTCCCGTTAGCTGAAACGACGCCCAGTAATAAGGATGGGGGTATTTCTTCTTAGTCTCCAACTGCGCTGTTCTTAAGGCTTCACGCTTATCAGTCCGGTCCATTTCTTTGTAGAAGCGGGTCATGAGTTGAGACGTAGCGAGGTCATCCACCTTCCAGAGGCTGGCTACGATCGAACTGGAACCGGCATAAAGGAATCCCCTGGTCAGCCCGACGAGATCATCACCATTGGCGATTTTGCTCAATCCTGTTTCGCAGGCGCTCAAGGTCACGAGGTCCGCAGCCAGGTTTAATGAGTAGATTTTATTCACTGAAAGCATCCCATTGTACTGGGAATCCGGAGCCAGTAGGAGCGCTGATTGCAATGGGTACTCCGGATTGAACTGGCCATGGGTGGCGAAGTGCAGATAACTGTAGTCGTTACCATACTTGCGTAGCGCTGTTTCTGTAGCCTCTTTTCGGAGGAATACTTTGGAATTCGGTCGGATACCGGCAACATCTCTCGCCTCCTGCTCAGCATATGCCAGATCAAGCTTGGCGTCACCAAGGTCAGGATTACCGAAAATCAGGATACCTCCGTTCTTCTCCACCTTCCTCTTACTCAGGTACTTCAAGGTACTGGCGCTGGGCATCATACTTATACTGTAACGGTCGATGAGATAACTGCGGCCGTCATGGAGAGCATTCATGGGCAGGTAGTGCAATACCCCGTGGGGGACGATGATAAGATAACGTTTGCTCAGTACACTTTCGATGGGCTGGAAGAGACGGTTATAGAGCTTTCTGGAAGTATCCATAAACTCGGGAGAGCCCGGCATTTCCAGGAGCTTACGGAAAGCCAGGACGTCATCCATGAGGCCTGCACCATCCAGTTTAACCGTCTGCAGCTTGCCACCAGACAGTATGAAAGCATACATGTCCTTGTCGCGGTAATAGTATTCGATTATGGTTTCTTCAGTGGAGATTTGCGACAATAGCTCTGAGACAGGCTGGTAGGTAACTGTAACAAGTGAAGCTAATTCGGGCGCCTTATTTCTCAAGTCTTCCCTGACTCTGACTTGGACGCTCCGGGTCTTTGCGCTATCAATGGATGTAGCCTGCATTGCAATTTTTGCTTCGGCAGAATCCTGAGCGGCAAGGAGTGTACGAATTTCCTTTTCATTGCCGCCGCTGTATGCAAAGTCTTTTTTCGAAGCAAGAAGGTCAACCAGCGCCCTCGATTTGGAGCGCTCGACATACTCGAAAGCCTTTTCGTATTGTTTATCTTCGTATAAGGCTCTTATCAAATCATGGTAGACTGCCTGCTTATCGCCTACAAAACCGATTTTGCTGCCTTCAGAAAAGATGCTTTTTCTCTGATTCTCAATGATATCAATAGCCTGTTCTAAAGAGTTAATGCTTTCCTTTAATCTGCCCTCTTTCCTGTATATGGAAGCCAGGTCAGCCAGTGATGTCCAATGGAGACGTTCGTAATTCGCGGACATCTTTTGAGACAGGAGTTTTTCGTATCCGTTTTTTGCCTCGGCAAGGTTCCCCGTTTCAAAAAGAATTTTTGCTACCATGAATTCACTTAAGAATGTGCCGCGTTCCGTCCACGCGCCAATGCTGGTATCAGTCCCAACGTCCGCATAATGCACCAACAATGGGAAAACCATCATTACCTCCAGGGCCTGAGCAAAAGCATAAAAGGCGCTTCCGGAGTATTCCTGGATAACTTTCTTTGCATTCCCATAGTCTTTTATTATGAAATAAATCCCGGCTATGGCTGCGTTCTTGATCGGTCGAAGTTGAAATTCAGCCATGGATGTGACCGTTCTGATTTTGCTTATGTAATCCAATGCAGTTGAGTTATCTCCCCTTATTGCTGCGAAAATACCGGCGGTTTCATATACGTGGATTTCAGGAATCTTGTATGCGTTATGAAAATTCGGTGACGCCTTTTTCAGCAGGGCAAGAGAATAATCAACTTCTTTTTTTATATCGTCGAAATCGGCTCCCAGATCAATCATGTTCCTTGCCCTTAAGGAATGGATTTCTGCCAGTAAAGCGTCCCGTGAGGTTCTGTTGATTGTGTCAGCCTTTCCCGATCTTGCAAAAAAAGCATCATGGCAATTATCGAACTTTTCATAATTCTTTATCTCGTATAGAGACAGACAATAGTAATACAAATCATCCAGGCCGGCCTTATCTGTAGATAGATTCTTCTCAAAATATTGTGCCGACTGGTAGAATTGGCTGTTCAACCAGTATTTTTGCATTGGGGTAGTACAACCCCAAAAAGCAAAGTGCAAAAAAAGAAGAATCAATGGGAATGTCTTTCTCATACAGTTATGTCCTTTTCTAAAAAGTGGGTTCTGAGGATTTTCAATGACTCTTTGACACCGGTAATTTGTACCACATTTTAAGTCATGTTTCTATCTGTTCGACATATCAATCCTGTTCATGCTGTTTGCGGGCGCTTCGCCAAAACAGGAAAAGGCGGTTGAAGAAAAGCTCCAACCGCCCGAAAAAGCCAAGACTGACGGGGGATGATAGCAGCTCAAGAAATTAAGCGGACAGCTCAGGAATTGTTATAGTTCAATACTAAATTAAAAATCGGCCGGCGGTTAGGGTATAGATTTTTACGGCTTGAACCAGTTTTTCAATTACAATATTTTCATTTGGCTGGTGGGCAAGTTTGGGATCACCCGGCCCACAAATAATCATGGGGGCCTTAAATGCGGGCACCAGGGCCGTTGCATCGGTATAGTATCTGACGCCTTTTGGCGTAGGACGGTCGCCCAGCAACTCTTCCACAATATCGACAAAGAGTCTGACAGCAGGCTCATCAGGCGATGCCTCTACAGGAAGGCGGTCGTTAGTTACCTTTACCGATGCCCTGAAACTGGGATTTCGTCGACTCAATTCGGCAATCATTCCCTTCACCCACTCGACTATTGCTTCGTGACGCTGACCAGGTACCGTGCGCATATCTACCGTCACCACACAGTTATCGGGAACTACATTCGTCTTCATACCGCCTTGTATCGTATTCACACTCATACTAAAACCGCCCAGCATGGGGTGCTCTTTAAACGGGATTTGCAGCTTCTGTAGTTCTCTTATCAGGTCTACCATCATCAGGACAGCATTTTCACCCAGTTCCGGCATAGCCCCGTGAGCAGTCTTTCCATGGGTACTCAACTCCAACCACAGAGCCCCTTTCTCCGCTATATAGATATCGTTATCGCTTGGTTCGGGGATAATCACCGCCTGAACAGGCCCCAGTTGAGACCGGGATGCTATGGCAGTCGCGCCGAGCGAATCAACTTCTTCTCCGGCCGTCAGCGCCAGAATGAGATCTCCCCGCAAGGGTAACCCGGACCGCGCCAGTTCTGTGGCTGCAACGATCAGAGCGGCCATCCCTCCTTTCATATCCGCGGCCCCTCGGCCCCATATCCTTCCGTCCGAAATAACCGCGTCGAAGGGCTCATGACTCCATTTCTCAACGCCCAGCGGAACTGTGTCAAAATGTGCACTATAGAGCAGCGGCGCGATCTGTCGGCTACTCTTCAGTACCGCCAGTAAACTGGCCCTGGCCGGGCTGTGACGGATGATTTCTACCTCCAGACCTGCCTTGCTCAGTATCCCTCCAACGTATTCGGCGATCCGAATTTCATCTCCAGGAGGGTTTACGCTTACGATTCTTATCAGTTCCTGACATAAACCTACTACCTCTGTCTGCTGTATTGAATCCACCAATTTTCTTATATCCATGATCTCTTTCCTTTGAGCTATTCTGCGGTCATCGATATCTGATTGCGTTCATGATAACGCGGACAATCTTATCACAAGATTCAAAAAAAGGAAAAAAGATCCGCAGTCTCTTATTTCGTGCCGGATTGCACCGAACCGCAAATCCTTTTTCCTGTTCGCCAATGAACCCCGGAATCTTGTTTCATCCTCCTGGCTTCACCGGATACTATTTTTTCTCCATTGCAGCGCCTTTCTGCGATTCAAAACTGCCGAAATCGACAATCGATTTCTCTTTAAGGAACGAGATAGCGATCGCCCCTACGAAGGCAAGCGCTGACCAGAACAGGAACACATTGCCGAAATCGTATGATTTATCGGGAAGTGTAACAACCAGATATCCGGCAATCATGGGAGAAACAAAGGCCCCGAATTGTCCCACACCGTTCGATACACCAACCGCCCGGCCGACCACTTCCTTGGGATAGCGCAGGGACGGGAAGGAATACATCATACCCCAGCACAGGTTGACAAAGAATCCGCCGCCGGCCAACCCCAGCAAAAGCATATTCGTATCGCCCTTGGAGACGTGCCCGATGAAGTAAAGGGCCGGGATGCACCCGATGAAAGATATGATCGTGACGACCTTGGGTCTGCCGTGGAACCATTTGTCCGCCATCCATCCACCTATGTACATCGCAAAGAAGGCCACTACATAAGGCAGGGATGCATAAAATCCCATTGTCTTCAGATTCATGCCATGCTGCTTGACGAGGAAGGTGCTGATCCACGTGGTCATCCCCCAGTAAATCATCAACATGATCACGAGGCCGGCTGTGTAAAGATAGAATTGAACATCCGTCGCATACATTTTACTGCTGTATGTCTTTCCATGTTCACTTGCTTGCACATCGATGGAGGATGTGATCAGGTCGTGCTCTTCTTTTGTCACTTTTCCCATTTCGAACATGGTCTTCGGAGAATCAGATACATATTTCTTGAGCAACCAGATGCACAGAAAACCCGGAACTGCCAAGATGAAGAATACGGGTCGCCAGGCGCCGTCGAAGAAGCCTGCTGCCAGTTGGGTAACAAGAATAGGAACTATGGCAGGGGCCACAGCCCATGTGGTTGAGAAGAATCCGGTCGCCCTTCCCTTTTCGCTTCGCGGGAACCAGTTTGCAATCATCCGCATGGAAGGTGCAAAATGTTGCCCTTCGCCGACGGCAAGGCTGAGACGGAGGGCAATGAATTGCCAGAAATTCTGGACAAATCCGGTTATTCCCGTGACGATTGTGAAGACCCAGACGGCAATGTTCATCGTTTTCTTAGGACCGATCCTGTCTGCCAGGTACCCTGCGAGAAACTGGGCCAGAGAATATCCAAAGAAAAATATGGAACCCAGCCATCCAAGTTGAACGGCCGTTAACATGAGATCCTTCTGGATGAACGGTAGAAATGTTAATACGGAAATCCGATCAAAGTAATTAATAAGGTAAACAAACCAGATGATAATCAATATCACATGGCGATATCCCCATGCCTTTTTTACACCGTCATTCATTATTTCTTATACCCCCTTTATTTTTTCATTATCAACTTAACATGATGACATGTACCAGGATCATATCCGGCGCCAATTTACACAGCCGGCATTAAGATTGTATATGCGCTCTCCTGATGTTTTCAGTCCCGACATCCCCCCTCTCCTCTGAAGTACAATTTTCCATGTCGTGATGGTCCGAATCCTGAAATTCTCTGCCGCGCTTAATTCATACAACTGTTGAAGGCAGACCTCATTCGTCGATCTTGGCAATCTTCTTCGCCATCTTCATTTTCTGGCCCAATTTTCCCAGTCGCTGGTACATGATTCTCTGGCTCTGCGGCGAGCCCGCGCCGTGCATACTTTCCACGAGTGCAGTACCGCCAGTCATGTTCTCCAGGAGTCTCAGGATCTTCATTCTTGTCTCTGTGGAAACACCCTCGACACCTTTCATATATTTTTTGACGTACTTTCCCACCACCGGACTCCTTAGATCCTTGTCGAAGGGAAGAGTCGCCATAATCCCCCCACCGATGTCATGAGCAAGCCTTGAGATATCGTAAATAAACCGGGTGATATTGTGCTTTGTGCAGTTGGCGAGGAGCGGATCCGGATAGTATGCCCCGCTTTTCGTTTTGGAACCCATCGCGGAACAGGCTACGGAACCCGCATAAACCGTCTCCGCCAGATGCAGCATCTCGACGAGTTTATCTTTGATGTGGGAGGCATCTAAAGTTCCCTGATATTGGGCTGCGAGCGCGCTTGCGCCGATGATGATATCCGAAACGCCTCCCTTGCATCCCCCGTAATTCTGGCGGTGCAGCGTGGCAAATCGTTCGACAAGGATTCCCGTAAAATCAATTTCACCGCACATGAATACTCTTTCCCATGGAACAAATACATCTTCAAGAACAACGAGTGCTTCCCCTCCGACCATCCCAAATTCACAATTGCCGGCATCTATACCGCATTCAAATTTCCTTTCCTCGTTGGTCTGACGGCCAAAAATCAAGGTAACGCCCTTCGCGTCAAGAGGAATCGCGGCGACTATAGCATAAGCCTCATCTCCTTCTCCCATAGCCTGAGTAGGCATGATCATGATTTCGTGGCTGTTAACAGCGCCCGTCTGATGTGCTTTGGCCCCCCTTACCACCACGCCGTCGCTGCGTTTTTCCACGACGCGAGTGAATAGATCGGGATCGGCCTGTTGGCTTGGCCGCTTGGAGCGATCTCCTTTCGGATCGGTCATCCCGCCGACAAGCATAAAGTTTTCTTCCTGGATCTTTTTGAGGTATTCCAGGAACCGTTCGAAATACTTCGTCTTGTGTTTTTCGTCCATTTCGTACGTGGTGATGTAAAGCGAATTCAGAGCGTCAAATCCGACACAGCGCTGAAAGCAGCTCGCAGTTTCGTGTGCAATCAGCCTCAGCATCTGAACCTTTTTTATCAGGTCATCCACAGACTGATGAATATGAGTGAACCGGTTTATCTTTTTCCCGGTGATGTTGCTGGTAGCAGTTAAGAGGTCCTCGCTTTCCGGCAGCAGGGCCAGTTCATAAGTTTTTGCAGCAGAATTTATGTGGGGAAGGAAAGCCGGAAAAGTCGTACGGTCTTCAACCTTTTCACCATTGTAATATATGACCACTTTTTGCTCTTTAAGACTTTTTACATAATCATCTTTGGTTCTAATCTTCATTTGTTGCCTCACTTTCTAACAGAATTTTCACTAAATCTTCCGGAGATAGTTTGTCATCTCTAATCGATAAAGTTTGCTTGTACTCACTAAAATCAGCAGTCCGTCGGGGGCAGGCCGTGTCGCAGCCATTAACCAGCAGTACCGCATCGAACCCCTCCTCATCGAACGTAACCCATTCTATACCAGGGCCTGCCGCGGATTTTATTTTCTCTACGTAAGCCACGCGATCGAAACCCGGATTGCATCCTCCGCAATATTTTAACGCCACTCTCTTGATACCTTTCCAGCTCCGTTTTCAGATCTTTCGCGTCCATAGCGAGGCCATTGCCGGCCCGCCGCCGACACATAAGGACGCGCCGCCTACCGTCAAGCCCAGTCTTTCCATTTCATAGTACATGGTAACGATGATGCGCAGACCCGTGCTGCCCACAGGATGCCCGAGAGCAATACCCGAACCATTATGGTTAATTTTCTCAATATCCAGCACCATCCCAAAATCCTCTTTCAGCTTCCTACCTGCACCCAGCCACTGGGCTGCAAAGGCCTCATGAAATTCCCAATATTCGATGTCCTCGAATTTCATTCCTGCTTGTTTGAGGCACTTGGGAACGGCCACGGCCGGACCAAGACCCATAAATACGGGATCCACACCCTCACCGCATATGTTGATCAACTTCATGAGCGGTTTAATCCCCAGTTTTTCCGCCTTATCCTTGGACATGATTACGGCAGCAGAAGCCCCATCATTGATACCAGAGGCATTGGCTGCGGTAACGACACCGTCTTTCTTAAAAACTGTGGGTAACTGGGCCATGGTTTCCATACCGGCATTCCTTATGGGATGCTCGTCGGTATCGAATATCTTAACAGCTTTTTTGGACTTTATTTCGACCGGAACGATTTCCCTTTTAAATCTCCCCTTATCGATGGCCTGGACAGCCCGCGTATGGCTCAACAAGGCATGCTCATCACATTCCCTTCGTGTGATTCCATATTTTTCTGCCACGTTCTCAGCAGTCACGCCCATGTGACCGGGAACGAGCTCATCGATTAAACCATCATGCAGCATGTGGTCCTCGATAGTCCCCTGACCCATGCGATAACCCATTCTCGCCTTGGGTATCAGATATGGTGCATTCGTCATACTCTCGACACCTACAACGAGGCCGACCTCTGTCTTACCAAGCATGATATTGTGGCAGGCGATCTCCAAAGCCCGCATTGCGGAAGTACAGTTCTGATTAACATTCACAGCACCGCTTCTGTGCGGAAGGCCTATCCTCATACCCACCTGCCTTGCAGGCAGCGACCCCTGCATTGCCGTATAAAGCTGTCCCATGCAGATTTCATCGATGATATCTGAAGTGATTCCCGCCCTTTCTATCGCAGCCTTTCCGGCAGTCATCGCCAAATTCCTCGCCGGTACATCCCTCAGCGCGCCGAGAAAATCACCGATCGCCGTCCTGCAGGCACTCACCATCACTACATCCTTCATTTTCATTTTGCTCCCTATGCTAATCTACGTGTGAAATTTCAAACAATCGTATGGCCACCATCAATATAGATTTCCGCTCCCGTCATGAAAGCAGGGCATGTGGCCATATAAAGCGCTGTTGACTGTAATTCATCTAACCTCCCCACCCTGTTCAAAGGAATCATCTTCTTTACCAGTCCTTTTCCCACTTCCGAATCGAAGAAATCACGATTAAAGTCGGTCAAGATATATCCGGGACAGAGGGCATTAACCTGCACGTTATCGCGCATCAACTCCAGGGCCATCACCCTGGTTAGCTGGATGACTGCAGCTTTGCTCGCACAATATCCCGCCATGTTGCGGGCTGAAATTTTCCCCAGAATGGAGGCGACGTTGATAATCCTGCCGCTCTTTTGTTTGACCATTATTTGTCCGACAGCTCTCGAAACCAGGAACGTACCCCGAAAATCCACACCCATGACCTCATCCATATCCTCATCGGTCATTCTCAAAACCGGTTTTTCGCTTCCCGGAATTCCGGCGCTGTTTACGAGGATATCAATCCGGCCAAATTCGTCGAGAATTTTCTGAATCACTCGGTCGACCGATTTGGAGTCGCGGACATCCATGGATTTACCGGCTGTTTTGACACCGAAATTCTTTTTAATTTTTTCCGCTGTCTCCTGGCATGCGGATAAATTTCGTGCAACTAATACGACATTCGCCCCCGCTTCGGCATAGGTTTCCGCGATCGCCAGGCCTATCCCCCTGTATCCGCCGGTAATAACGGCCGTTTTCCCATGTATAGAAAAAAGTTTTTCAACCAGGTTTTTCGTCATATTGTCTCCTGTGCTCTTTATCACCGCAATCGCTTCACTTCGCGTCAATCCAACGGTAATATCACTTGAACATCAATTTAATCTTCGCATGTGAAGAATTCAGCATCTTGATGTAGTTTTCGAATGTAAGATTTTTCAATCCACCACCGGTGTAAATCTTTTGAGAGTCCAGCGTCCGGATTATATCCGCCTCATCCTTTGTCGGTGGCTGGGTTGTTTTTAAATCGGAAGACACCTTCAAATCCCATGACACTTGCTTTCTGACATCCTCAGCACTTACTCCCGGATGCACAGAATCAAGGTATGCCTCTTTGGTATTTTCATCAAACCTGAAGATCGCCATGTTCGAAATGATGACGGCGGGACCGCCTCCCGGATATCCGTATTTCTCCCGACAACCCGGACCGTCCAGATATCCCGGCGAGGTAATATAATCCACCTTCTCCAAGAACCGGCGTTTCTGCTGGTTCATCATGATCAACGTTCTCTTGGCTGAAATCGCAATATCATTTGCGCCGCCGCTTCCGGGAAGCCGTGTTTTTGGCTTCTCGTAACTGCCGTCACCAAAGATCGCGGTACTGTTTAAATTCCCGTATTTATCAACCTGGGCGCCCCCCAGCATGCCCATGTCGAAATATCCACGCTGCTGGTCGGAGAATGCCCTCCACAGGGAAGTTATACAGATTGCGTTTTCCCCGCATGCGTTGTCTCCTATTCCGAGCATGAGACGGTAAGGTGTCGGGCCGATACATCCGGACTCGACTGCCAGGATGACATTTGGTGCATGTGTCAACTTAGCGACAAGCGCCCCCAGGCACGGTATGCCGACGCCAACGAAAACAACCTCTCTGTCCCTGATCTCTCTTCCGGCTGCAGCGACCAGCAATTCCTGAAGCGTATAATCCTCAGCATATTTTTTTTCATCTGTGCTCATAAATTCTTCCCTTCCTGTTCGGTTCTATTCGTCTTTTGGATCTGCGCTCACAATATACTCTTGCAGAACTTACGTTCAATCTGCGCCAGTTTTTTCAAACGGGCCCGACCTACCTTCTCGCAATATTCGTCATGGTCCTGACAACCGAACGCCCACGCATCCATCCACTTTTTGAAACCATCTGCCGTATCTATCTCGCCCATCATCTTCATGTGAAACGGTATATCGTACGCATATGCAAAGGGCATGTTCCACGGATGGCTGCAGAACGGGACCTCAACGACAGCATCCACTACATACTGGGGTACGGTGGTAAATGTGGGAGCCTTCTTGATCTCGTCGGTTGAGACTATTTTCTCACAGGTTACGATTGTCCTCGTCGCCGCCCTGGCGATGTTTTCAGCATTTGATGAAAAACCTATGTATTGAGTATTCCCCAATACGTCCGCCCTGTTGGCATGCACGATTGCTACATCGGGCCTTGCGGCAGGCACCAGCGCCACTTTCTTGCCCTCGTACGGGTCATCTATGACCTTAATCATGTCGTTGTACTTTTCAACAGAAGTTCCCGCGAGAGATTTTGTCACCATGAACGGAAGACCCATCGCGCCGGCTAAAAATCTGAGGCCCATAGTATAGTTTGAAAATTCACGCACCTCTATTTTATGAGGTAGACCCTCTTCCACAGCCCGTCTGTAACTCGGGCTGACACCCGCTACTGCAAAGGCTAGCCAGGCGACCTCGATTCTCTTTATCTGACCGGTACCAACAAGATAATCCCCAACCTCGCAGGGACTGTCTCCCATCAGCGTTAAATTCTTCTGTCCCTGTCTCACGATCTCATAGGTTGGGGCAACAACCTGCCCCCCACCCATGCCGCTGAAGGCTATTGAACATCCGTCAAATACATATTTAGAAATCGCCTCCTTGAGAGTCATCCGCTTGTCCAACGATTTTTTGGTATCCTCTTCTTTCATTAGTGATACTCCCTCTTTCATTTTATTCTGCTTCGAAAAGCCAGCGTTCTCATTTTTTCAGATCTTGCCGATCATTAGTCGCCAAACTAGTTCCGAAGGTTGGCTCCAACTCCAGGGCTCTCGAATCATCGAATGTCTGATCAATGCCAGACAGGTATCTCCCAAGGCGCCTTTTCTCGTCGAAATCATAATCCAGGTTAAGGGCAATGGTTTCCATGATAGGAGATCCTCCGCCATGCACGCCTGCAATTTCATACCAGGCCGACATGGGTGATGCGCCGATGTTCTCAACAAATCTCCAGATTTTAAGAGAGATTTCCGGAGAAAGTTTTGGATTCCTGACAATAAATTTATCCAGATATTTCTTCGTACTTTCCGCATGGAAATCCTCTTCAAAAGGAAGCGTAACTGCAATTCCTCCGGCGATTTCCGTCAATAAGTTGTATTCGTGATAGATTAGCTCCCCTGTAAGTCTCCGGCCAACATTGGCGTAAATCTTATTTGGGAAGAAAACCCCGCTCGATGTTTTTTCCCCATAAAGGGCCGAAGCCACGCCTGCCGCATAAGCCAGTTCGGCAGCACCGGCATAATTTGAAAGTTTTTCGCGAATGTGGGATATTTTTTGAATATTGTTTGCCTCTGCTGCGAGCATGGCAGCACCGCACAGGACGTCCGACATGCCGGGTTTGCACCCGCTGTAGCTGTGGCGGTGGGAGTCCGCAAAGAGAAGGGCAAGCCGACGCCCAAATTCCCATTCCCGGCACATGAAAATCCTTTCTTTGGGGACGAATACATTGTCGAAAACGACAACCGAATCCGATACCCCATATTTGCAGAAGGGCGGTGCGCTCGGGTCATCCTTTTCTCGCAGCCACACAGGGCGCGTGACCAATGTGATTCCATCCCAATCTGCAGGGATTGCAAAAGCCACGGCAAAGTCACGGTCGTCTTCCATCAAGGCCCGGGTGGGCAGCACGAATATCTCATCCGCATAGGCCACCTGAGTAATAGACATCTTGACACCGCTTACCACAATCCCGTCCTTATGCTCTTCCACGATGTGAACATATGCATCAGGGTTTGGCTGCTCGCTGGGCCTTTTCGTGCGGTCTCCCTTGCTGTCCGTCTGCGCACAGCAGCCATCGCAATCCTTCATCTGATATAGCCGGAGGTAGGTCATAAACCTTTTATGATAATCTGTTCCTCTGGCCTCATCCATTTCTTTCGTACAGATTGCCAATGCAGTAATAGCATCGTGTCCCATGCATCTCTGTATGCAGCCCCCGACCCGGCGTGCGACACAGCGGATCATTTTTTGTTTCTGCAAGAGATCGTAGGGGTTCTGCGGCAAATGGGACCATCTGTTAATCTCCTCGCCAGTTATGGAGGATGTTGTGGTTATTAATCCTTTCCATTTAGACTCCTGGGCCAGATCGAAAGTAACATCGAGAACATTAATGCCTGGCCGGAGGCGATGGTCATCTCTGCCAACTTTTTCTCCACCTATGAATACATTTGGTTTCATTTTGAACAGATCTTCATGGTATTGATCTTTAGTCCGCAGCATCGTCCGACTCCTTTTATTTCAATTAAAAGCTGATGCTTTTCGTCTCCATTATAGAGACTGTACACGATAAAGCAGGCGTTGTGCCATTTCGAGAAAGATCATCAAATAATAGGTCAATCAGTCGAAATCACGGTGTATTATGAAAATGAGCTTGCAATTATCAGGGAATCATGCTTTGAATTTATTGTCCTAAATTAGGTCACATAGGACATTACGGGACACAGTGAGACATAGTGAGACATTTAAGTTTTTGTCTCAACCGAAAAGTATTTGTTGGACGGAACTGATGTCTTCAAGAAAAAACTCGAAAAAGGAGCGGCACGGAAAGAGATATGGACTTTGTCGAAAAATTTGATGTGCTTTATGCGGAATGGAAAAAATATATAAGCGGAACGCCGGTCAGCGAATTTATAATATCCTCCACTATATTAGATTCATGGGACAGGTGCAGGGAAAACAATGTGAACCCTTATCTAACGAGGGTTCCCGTGGTCCTTGATGATTATGAACTGGCAGAAATTTTGAAAAAAAATGAAGAGCTTATAGACATAAGCCTTCCCTTCATGAAGAACCTCTATGGTCTTGTCGTAGGGTCCGGCTTCTTAGTTGCTCTCTTTGATGCTGATGGATACATGTTGAAGCTGGTCGGGGATAATGATGTGATGGAGAGGGTGAAACGGGGGAATTTCATTGTGGGCAGTTGCTGGTCTGAAGAAGTAGCAGGGACTAATGGCGCAGGGACAGTAATAAAATTAGAGAAAGCTTTTCAGGTCTACGCTAGCGAACATTATTGCATTAACTCTCATAAGTGGACCTGTTCAGGAGCTCCGGTTCATGATTTAAACGGCAAATTGATCGGCGTCATTGATATGACAGGGCCATATCAAAAAGCCAATCCGCATACGCTGGGGATGGTCGCAGCCGCAGCACATGCGATAGAGAATGAAATACGGCTGCGAAAGGCATTGACAGAATACAGGATCGCGCACAGCTTTCAAAAGACGGTTATATCCTCTATTCCCGAAATCATAATGACTGTGGATAATGACGGATGTATTTCGATGATGAATAAAAACGCAAGAAAAGCCTTTGGAGAGGATGCAGACAGATTTCTAGGGAAAAACATGGCCGAAGTCTGGAGCACTTATAATAAAAACCTGCTCAATCTGATAAACAATAACAACTCTCTCACGGATATAGAGGTGAGAATCGCCTGTAAGAGCGTCCAGGGGGATTACACTTTGTCCTGTTACCCTATAATGTCAATGGACGATATCATTGGAAAGGTTATCATACTGAATGAGATTAAGAGGGCCCGGACGCTTGCAACGAAAATGATGGGAGCAAAGGCGAAATTTCGCTTTGAGGATATCATTGGTCAGAATGCGAGCTTTCTGGAAACAGTCAGGCAGGCCAGAATAGCATCCCAGATCAAATCCAATGTGCTGCTCTTGGGAGAAAGCGGTACGGGGAAAGATATTTTTGCTCAGGCCATTCACAACAGCAGCGGTCGCAGCGATGGTCCATACCTCGCCATTAACTGCACGACGATTCCCCGCGACCTGATAACCAGCGAACTTTTCGGCTATTCCGAGGGGGCATTTACAGGATCAAGGAAAGGCGGTAGCCCGGGTAAATTTGAGCTCGCAGACGGTGGCACAATCTTTTTGGACGAAGTAGGGGAAACCCCCTTGGAACTGCAGACAGCCCTCCTGCGGGTCATTGAAGACAAATCTATAATCAGAATCGGCGGAACCAGGGTAACAACGATAGACGTCAGGATCATAGCGGCAACCAATAAGAATCTGAAGGAAGAAGTTCGAAAAGGCAAATTCCGCGAGGACCTGTATTATCGATCAAACGTATTCACGATTCGTCTCATACCCCTTAGGGAAAAAAAGGATGATATCCCCCTTTTAGTCGAGTGTTTTGTCAGTAATATTGGCAAAACGATGGGGAAGAAAATCGAGAAAATCGAAGATAAGGTCTTCGAGAGATTCATGAATTACAACTGGCCGGGAAATGTAAGAGAATTGCAAAACGTCCTGGAAAGAATGATCAATATTGCACATACGAACATACTTACGGCTGACCTCTTGCCGTCAGAAATTACGGATTCAAAGTCAAGTGACGACATTTACAAAATTGAACCGGTAAACAAAATAGAGCGTGAATTAATAATGAAGATGATCAAATCGAACATCCCCAAGAGAGAGATTGCAAAGAAATTGGGAATAGCGAGAAGCACATTATATCGGAAATTGAATGAAATCCAGAATTATGCGGCAGAGTAAATAATTGTGCGTGCACTTAGGGGAGCTGTGGAAAAAGCCATCACAAAATAAATCGCTTTGCATTTATTGATGCTTCTTACGTCATCTTGCATTTCATCAGTATGAAATCAGCATAAAAATGGGAGAGATAAGGTTTGGCAATTTAGTTTTTATTCCAGGGATGGGTTGCGGAAAGTACCCCTTTTGCAATTCTTTGTATATCGATGATAAGAAAAAGGCAATCATCGATCCGGCTTCGGACGAATCATTTCTAAGGAAGCTTGCCAGGGGGAAAAAGGTCGATATAATAATTAATTCCCATTACCACGAGGATCATATTGCCTTTAATTACCTCTTTCCTGAAGCCGAACTTTATGTGCACGAGGCCATAGGCACCTGCTTCAAGTCCTACAGCTCATTTCTGGACTACTGTGGATTGCTCGATTCCAAATACAGGGCGGAATGGGACGACTTTTTTCTTAATAGATTTCATTTCGAGGAGCGCACACCCTCTGTCGAGTTTGGGGACGGGGATCTCTTAATTTTTGGCGATACGAAATTGCGGGTTATCCATACCCCTGGCCACACCGCCGGACATTGCAGTTTTCATTTTCCCGATCAGGGAATATTATTCATGGGTGATCTCGACCTCTCCCGATTCGGTCCCTGGTACGGCGACAGGGTTTCGGACATTGATCAGACCATACAATCCATGCGCAGATTATTGGAAATCCCCGCAGACATTTATATCACCTCGCACGAAACTGGTATAATTCGAGGCGATATTACTGAGCTGGTCGAGACGTATCTTAATGTTATTACGCAGAGGGAAAAGAAGATATTGGAATTCTTGGAAAGGCCGAGAACTGTACATGAGATTGTCGAGCGCTGGATCATTTTCAAGAGAGAGCTTCAGCCCCGGTATTTTTTCGAGTTCGCCGAACGGGGAATGATAATCAAGCACCTGGAACGATTAATTAGAAATGGCAACATAGGAACCGAAGAAGGTAAATTCTATTTTATCTCATCTCCCGACAAAACATGATTACATCTTCTGAAACGTCTGATCACCACCTTCGATGCTTTCCTTCTCCTGATTTACCAATCGCCCATCAAAATATCACCTCTGCCCGAAGATTTTATGATATATTTATCGCACATTTGGCACTTTACAGACGGGAGGCACCTATGTTGAGAGAATCCATTACCAGAGTAATCGGTGTATCTTGAGAGCCTGTATGAAACGGGCAACCTCAATGAGGCGAAAGCCGGATACGACGACCTCCTGAAAGAGCCGCGGACACTTCGGGAAAGGCACTACCGCCTGTGAAGGTCATACCAAGGAAATAATAAGTTCATCGCTATATTAGAAGTGACGCGGAGACGCCGGCGCATCCCTTGCGTCACGGCGGCTGTATCACAGAGAAATAAAATCTTCATCTGTGACCTCCCCCCAGAACTTGTACCACTTTTTGAGTTAATCGCAGACTAAATTGAGGGCTACGGGTAACGAGGGCGGGTCACTTCCAGAATTGACTTACTAAAATACAACAGGTCCAACGGGATCCTTAGTCTTGGGAGCAGCCTCCCTAATAATTTTGTACCTGACAAGCAAAGGGGATGCCGGTCTTATTTCTATGTGTCTTTCCTTTGCGACATTATCAGCGCTAACTTTCAGGACATGGGTTCCCGCGACGAGGTCATTCACTACTAACCCCGTTTCTCCCAAAAACTTATTATCTACATAGACGCCCAGTTTAGTCGTTTTTTGCCACATCTTCTCAGTGTAAGATTCCACTTCCAATGAACCACGCAAGGAAATCTTTTTCCTATCTTCGTATCCTTCTTTTATATCGACTATAAAATTATGATTAAAATTAGTAGCCGGTATAAAGAGAGAAATAATGTGCTTGCCTTCGGTCAGCTCCAGTGTGCAATTTGATTTCTTTCCTGTTTGAACACCATCGACGGAAACTTCTGCCCCTTCCGGGTCGGTGACAATTTCAAGCGTCCCTTTTTTGACCTTAGGTTTTTTCCCCCCCTGAATACTAATAAACATCATGCTGCTGACATCATCGTAATTTGGAATGGAAAACAACACCGGTTGGTGAAAAGCAGATAGAGGAGAACCTTTGACTTCCACCTTATCAAATAAGGTTCTGATATTGGAATACATACTGCCTATTGTTATTTCTTCCCGGCGGTTATCATCAGTCTCTTTCCTTACGGCATTTATGAATTCAAAAATGCAATAGCTCAGTGCGCCATGTTTAAGCTCCTGATATTCCGCCGACGGTTGGTCCTCGTTGCTTGACGCGATAAAGGCTATTCTGCTTTCGAGAGGCCCTAATGAATTTTTCTTTTGAACGATGACGACACCCCTGTCGGTATCTTTACCTCCCGCAAAACCCACGTTGAAACCTAAATTTTCCGCAAAGAGCTCACCAAAATTCCTCGCGCCGCTGTAACATGAGTCAAGTATCAGGATAATAGACTTAGCTTTGATAGTGGATAGTTGTTTTGTAAGCCATGCCTTGTTTATAAACGTTTCGTTGTTGGCCAAAGGACTCTCCCTTGACTCCCTGTAAAACTGGTTCCGGATGGCATCATAGGGTGCCAGGAAACTATTGGTGGTGTTCGAACTGATATTGGGGGGCAATCCATGCCCGGCAAACATCAATATAAAATGATCAATCGGGTTCTTCTGGCTTGAATTAACCGCATCGGTAATAGCCCTTCGAATGTTCTCTTTTGTGGCTTTTTGATTCAGAAGTGTAATTATATCGGACGAATCATATCCTGCAAAATTGGTCAATATCGAGGAAAAGGTTCTGACGTCTTCATCCGCATAAGCGAGGCAATTTATGTCAGGATCGGCGTACTGACTGATTCCGATTAGTATCGCCTTATTGGCGGCCGCGTATGCGGGATTGCATAATAAAAGCAGGAAGGCAACGGACAGAATAATATGACAGAGGAAATCCTTCATTTAAACCTTCTCGTTCCCTCGTTTTTTTTACGCATAGGAGACCATATCAGGGCAGTATCTACCCTGACATGGTTCTTCAGCTATATTTAGAATTTGTAAGAATAGCCCAGCATTGCGAAGCCGCCACCTTTCCAGTAATTACCGGCATCGCCGCCATTCAACGCGAGATATTTGCCTCCCACCTGGAAATTCAGCCCTTCCCAGATATTTACATAGGCCGTACCTACAACGCTTCCACCTACGCCGCTGCCCGTAAATTTTGCCCCATTATCATATTCCTTCGTGGCATTTGACCAAAGAACCCTGCCGTCCACTCTGAATCCAAAGTATTCATTGACGGGCACTATGGCGCCAATGCCCACCAACGGTGCTTGGTATGTGGTTGTGCGAGTACTCACTGCTTTATTGTTATAAACCCAGTGATAACCGTTTAAAAGCGTTTCTGTCTCAGACAGATCGATCTGCGTATAACCTGCCAGTAAATAAGGGGTAAAATGAGGAAGGCTAAGGCCCCGCATCAACCAGCGAAGCGTTATTTCGTGTTCTTTCTGGTCTTGATCAATATGCGAAAGTGCACCGTTAGTATACGCAAGGTCTATGTTCCATGATCCCTTTCTGAAGGCATAATTAAGCGTAAAATCGCCATACCCGAAAAAGATGTTTCCTCCGGGCATGCCGCCGCTTATATCACCTGTAGCTGTCTTAGCTCCTGAACTGTCAGTTAAGTCATAACTTCCCTTGACATACCAGTACTCAAGGGCGCCACCAATAACCCACTTGCCCTCCGCTGCAACCGTTGGATCTTTCAATACAAGCTTTTCCTCAATTACTCTTTTCGTTTCCTCTTGGGCAAAGACATTAGATGTTAGAAAGATGTTAAATATAAGTCCGATGGCCAGTAAACTTATCAAAACCTTTTTCATAATATCCCCCTTTCCCCTTTTTTTTTAAGTCTATATACAATTCTCTCTCCTCTTGTCAAGTGGTGTTTGTCCTCTTTAAAGCATATTATCAAGGCAATACACCTTCCAAAGGTGCACTAATTTTGTTCTCTGACAGCCTAATTAGTCACGCCTTAAGATTCTTCAGCTGGCGCATCAGAATGACATTATGTTATCGTCCCGGGGCTGAACACTGCTATCTTCATCATAGAGGATCAGCGCGGCAGCAATTCCCGGGATTTGGCAAATACATCAGTAGGCGTGCCCAGATCCTGCTTGATTTTCACGTCCACATCCCAGCGATTCTTCAACGAAGAGATGGATTTGATTTGCCGGAGGGTGAGCCTGCCCAAGTAATAACACGGACAAACAAGCTTCGTGTTGATCAGAGGAAAGTCGGAACCATAAAATAATCTTCCCTTAAATTCCTTCTCATGGGTCAAAGCCTCTTTCATGTATCCCAGCTTGTTCACCTGTGTAAGGGAAGAGATGTCTGAGTACAGGTTGGAATACTCCCTCATCATTCGAAGAAGCCTGCTGGTACTGCATTCGCCCTGATAGGATCCAGTTGAAGCAATGTGAGCCGCAATCACCTTGACGCCGCATTCCAAGGGCAGACGCAATCTCTCAGGGTCGCAAAGCTCGTCATTAGCGGCGGGAACCGACTGGTCTTCTCCTGCGTGGGTCAGGAGAGGAAGATTGAGTTCGGCGAGCTTTTTATAGAAAGGCTCAAGCTTAAGATCACTCGGGTCGATGTTCATGACCGAAGGAAGCCACTTTACGAGAACGGCGCCTTTCTTCTTCGCCCAATCCAGGCGGGCGAGCGCATCATTCCTGTAAGGGTTCACAGAGGCTCCGAAAAGCAGGTTGTTCTTGTACCTCTCCACGCTCTCCAGGGCCTTCTGCACAAACTCGTTGGGAACATAAACCTGAGTTCGATATGTGTCAAGCAACCCGTCGCTGACTACGCCATCCATAGCCAGCACTACTGCTTTCTCAACGAACTTGCTTTGATCAAGCATTTGGGAGAGGCGTTTTACCACTAAGCTATCACTCTTTTCTAATAATTCCTGCTCGGAAACACCGAAACTCTTCAAATAGAGGGGGAAGCGCCAATTCTTGCGAAATTCATTAGATATAAAACATCCGCTTCCGCCCGCGCCGATGCCGGCAACATGGCAGTGCATGTCCACGATGCCTTCTTCAGGTAGAGGCTCCACCGGACGGTAGGGGCCGCGAGAACGATTGAAAACCAGAATCTCACGCGCTCCCGCCATCAACATGCGTATCCAGGTCATGTCAAGCAGCTTGCACACGTGGGTTCCCTCTTTCTGAATGCAACCAATCGTAAATATATTGTGCTATATCTTTCCATCCCGGTTCACCGACCACCCAATGGGAGTGACCTTTAAACTCCTTATAGGTTGAAACCGCACTGTATTTAGCCGCTACTTTTCTCACGACAGAGGCCGGGGTAATCCGATCTTCAGCTCCTGCAATGACCAGAACCGGGCATGTTACTTTAGATTCATCCACATAAGAGGCTTTTCCGGCATCAAGCAACCAAAACCCTATTTCAGACGCCGCCCGTCCGGACTCATATACGAAATGCCCGTATATCTCTTTCTGTTCTTGTTCTGACAATAAATGCATCATGGAGTATACCGCTTCGTCAAAGGTCTGCCTCATGGGCTTTCTCCAAAAACCCCATTTAGACAGGACGCTCATAAAACTCTTTATGACAGATGGTTCTAAGGCTATGATGCCCCGTGGTGATGCGGGAGTCAAAAGGACGAGGGTCTCGGCAAGTCCCCTGCTGCCAAGGATTTGTGCAAGCAGCCCACCCATGGAATGACCCATGAGAATGGGCAGAGAATCAAGTTTCCTGATTTCTTTTTCAAGATCGTCTGCGTAATCCAGAAGGCTTGTTGTTCCCAGTTCCGGCGGCGGTTCTGATCTGGGATCAATATCATGAAGCCTCAGGGTGGGTATTATGCAGCGATACCCTTTGCTCTCAAAGAATTGTTTGTAGTTTCCCCAGTACCAGCTGCTTCCCCACATGCCGTGGATCATCATGATTGTCGCAGTCATTTCTCCACCACCATATTCCCCAGCAAGACGGGTTCAAATAAGGAATGTTATTTTCGCACGAGCCCGCCTTCTCTGGTCCCATTTTCCGGGGTCCAGCTCATACGTTTGTAATGTTGTCTTAGATTTTTCCGGACTTGCATTCCCATTCTTTTCCAGAATTTTACATATTATTCAAATCCCGTCAATTAGCAAGTATCAGCGTTACATAGTTCTTGGTCTTCCAACAAAACCCTTGACAATCATTCTAATAATCTTTTACTATTCAACAACTTGGGAAAATTTGAACTTAAAATGACTTTCCGGCATGGGAGCCAGCCTGTAAATGAACAGGTGATCTGTGAATCCCCTTCCCATAATGGAGGTGGATAGTGAAGTGCTCAAAATGCCAATTTGAGAATTCTGCTTCTGCCAAGTTCTGCGTTGAATGCGGCGGCAAGCTGGAAATCGTCTGCCAGAATTGCAGCACCCGCAATTATCCAAGCCACAGGTTCTGTAGCGATTGTGGCATCGCGTTAGTTATCCCTTCTGAGCCATCACCTAAAGATCTTTCGTTCGATGAGAAGCTTGCGAAGATTCAGAAGTACCTTCCCAAGGGCATCGCCGAAAAAATCCTCTCCCAGAAAGATAAGATCGAAGGTGAACGGAAGCAGGTCACTGTACTCTTCTGCGACATGAAGGGGTTTACCCGCCTTTCAGAGAAACTCGGCCCCGAAGAGGTCTATGCCATGATGGATCGGGTCTATGAGATTCTCATTAAAAAAGTGCATGATTACGAAGGAACAGTCAACGAGATGACTGGTGACGGGATCATGGCATTATTTGGCGCTCCCATTGCCTTAGAAGATGCTCCCCAGAGAGCCATACGATCTGCCATGTCTATTCACAGAGAGATGACCCGCTTCAATGACAGGGTGCGGCTGGAAAAGGGAGATTTTCCTCCCATGAAGATGCGCATCGGTATTCATACCGGCCCCGTTGTGGTGGGGACATTGGGCAATGACCTCCGTGTTGAGTTCAAGGCTGTGGGAAATACAGTCAATCTTGCTGCCAGAATGGAAAGTTTAGCAGAGCCGGGAACCACCTATATCTCCGATGACACCTTCAAGCTCACGGAAGGACTTTTCCGCTTTGAGTGCTTGGGGGAAAAAGGGATTAAAGGAAAAGAGAAACCGATCCGTGTATACCAGGTTATTGCCCCCAGTACGAGACGAACACGATTTGATGTCAGCGCCGAGAGCGGATTAACTCCCTTTGTGGGAAGAGAGCGTGAACTGGAACTGCTTTTGGACGGATTTGAGAGGGTCAAAGAAGGGAGAGGCCAGGCCATCTCCATAATTGGTGAGGCAGGCACCGGCAAATCGCGTCTCCTCTACGAGTTCAGGAAAGCTGTCACCAATGAAGCCGTCACCTTTATTGAGGGACGATGCCTCTCTTACAGCAGGAATGTAGCTTATCATCCCATAGCGGATCTCCTGAAGTCGAACTTTGATATCCGGGATACTGACAGTGAAGAGGAGATCAGAGAAAAGGTTGTCAATGGCCTCAAAATACTGAAAATCGATGAAGCGTCTACCCTTCCCTACCTCCTGGAGCTTCTATCCGTCAAGGAGAGCGGTATCGATAAGATCTCTCTGAGTCCGGAGGCCAAAAAAGATAGAACCCTCGAAACAGTGAAGAGAATCATCCTGAGAGGTTCAGAAATCAGACCCCTGATCATGGCTATAGAAGACCTTTACTGGATGGACAAGAGTTCCGAGGATGTCATGAAGGAATTGCTCGAGATTATTCCGGGCGCAAGGGTATTCTTGATCTTTACCTATAGACCGGAGTTTGTCCATACCTGGGGGAGTAGGTCCTACCACAGCCAGGTGACCTTAAACAGACTCTCGAACCGGGAGAGCCTGACTATGTTGACGCACATTCTCGGGACCCCAAATATTGATAGAGACCTTGAGGAATTGATTCTGCAAAAGACTGAGGGGATTCCTTTCTTTATTGAAGAGTTCATTAAATCGCTCAAAGATCTAAAGATAGTCGAGATGAAAAACAATACATACCAGTTATCAAAAAACATCAAGAAGCTCACCATCCCTTCCACGATACAGGATGTAATCATGACAAGGGTGGATAATCTTCCGGAGGGAGCAAAAGAGGTAATTCGAGCAGGCTCCATCATCGAAAGGGAGTTCAGTTATGATCTGATAAAGAAGATAACAGAGTTTTCTGAACATGATATTCTGTCTCATCTGTCCGCATTAAAAGACGCAGAGCTTCTCTATGAGAGAGGTATCTATCCGCAATCTACCTATATCTTCAAACATTCTCTCACGAGAGAGGTGGTTTATGACTCCATCCTGACAAAAAAGAAAAAACAGCTCCATCAAAAAATAGCCAATACCATAGAGGACATCTATAAGCATGACCTCTGTTACCATTACGGCATTCTGGCAAATCACTGCATTGCCAGTGAGAATTATGAAAGGGGAGCGGAATACGCAAAGCTCGAAGCAAAGAGATACCAGAAGGCCGCCCTATTCAAAGATGCTATCGAGTATGCTAAAATGAGCATCAACAGCCTAGAAAAGCTCCCGCAAACAGAAGCCAATCAGAAAAATCTCATTGATGCCAGAACAACACTTGCGATTTATAATTTGAGCCTGAATTATCTTGTTGAAGCAAGAGACGCAGTTCAACCCATCATAGATTTAGTAATGAAGATGAACTATAAGAAGAGTCTTGCTGGAATATATATCACAATGGGGACGTATTCCTTTGGGGTGGAAGAGGATTTCTCAAAAGGAATTCGATATATGAACAAAGCAATCCAATATTCAGAAGCAGTCAATGACTTTCTTTCATTATGGATGGCATGTTCTCAATTGGGCATCTTCTTGCCTCATATCTGCGAATTTGAAAAGGCATTGACGTATTCTGAAAAATGCCTGCAGCTGAGTGAGCTTGCAAATAACCCTATGGGGAAATCACTTTCAAAAGCTTATATGACTTATATGTGTACCCTTCGGGGACATATTGAACTGGCATGTAAACATTGTGAAGAGATGTTAAAAATTGTTGAAGAATCTGGCGACATATATATCAAAGGGACGGTCTACTCACATTATGGGGCAGCCCAGTATTACAAGGGCGCGTTTGAAGAAGCAGAGAAATACTTTTTAGAAGGATTAACATTCTGCAAAAAAACGGCTCAAGTTGGCTGGGAGTCTATTGCAAATGCCCGACTCGGCTTTATGTATTTTGATACGGGATTGTACGGGAAGGCTCAGGACTATCATAATCAGGCAATAAAAATCCTGGAGGGAGCTAAACTGCACCCCTCATGGGCAAACGTCCAAAAAAACTGCTTAGCAAGAGCACGCGTGCGCTCAAATGATAGAGATATCAACTTCGCTGAATTATTCGACCATTATAAAAATAATAAAATGACTGTCTATGAAGGCTTCATGGCAAGGACTATCGGAGATATCATGTTAAATATTGATGATGATCACCTTTCGGATGCGGAAGACTGGATTAAAAAGGCCATCGATTCCGACACGAGAAACGCCACTGGCTGGCAGTTAGCAAATGACTATGCCCTGTATGCCGACTTGTTCAAAAAGAAAGGCGATGTATTTAGGGCAAAGGAAAACCTCCATAAGGCGATTGACATCTTCAAGGAATGCGGCGCCGATGGTTGGGTGGATCGAACTCAAAAGTCCCTGGCGGAACTTGCCTGACAAAGCTGCCTGCCTCGATCATTTGTCCCCTCCCGCGCACTCGCCCGTTCCTCGTAGCGTCTCCGCAAGAGATCTTCCTGTAATTGTTCCTTGCCGTCGCGTTCAACGTAGAATTCCCCTTCCACCTCCTCTATCATCTCGAGATATCTGGAAGCGGCGACCTCCTTTACAACCATTCTTTGGACGAAATTATTCCCCAGTCGCTGAAACACGGGCATGAGTTTTCTCCGTTTTCCCACAATTTTGACAATATCAGTTAAAGAGGTGGCCGAAAGATTAAACTCCATGATCTTCTTCTGCAAGGTGGATGGCTTCATGTGTTTCGGGTAGAAAATGACAAATTCGCCGTTACAGTAATCGACGACTACCCGTCCAAAATGGGAGAATTCATTCCAGAGAAAGTAGCGGTGCGCAGGCATGAACTGATCAGCTGATTCGGGCAGCTGGCTTAATGGAGAGACCCTCCACTTTTCGATCCCCGTCTCGTTAATAAAGTCATGGATTTTCTCGAAAGTGTCTAAATCGTCCGTATCATAGCCCACGATGAAGAGGCCCGTTATGGCAAATCCATGTTCGTGAAATATATCCATGGACTTTCTGTTAGTATCGTAAGACGTTTTCTTTTTGAAATCACTCAGAGTCTGCTCAGTCAGGGACTCTATCCCGACACACAGGTTGAACACCCCTGCATCTCTCATGACTTCAAGCAGCTTTCGATCTTCGCAGATGTCAGCCCGCACCAGCAGAGTCGCCTTCATCCGGGTTGCGTTTCCGGCGAGGGCTTCGAAGAACATATGGGATTTTTTGTCGAAAGGAAGAGCTGCCGTGGGATCCTCGAACATCACCCTGCGGATACTTGACCGCGCAAGGTGCTCCTGGAGATACTCCATGGAACTTTCAATGCTCCGCCGCCGATAGCCATTGCCCTGCGAAAGACGCGATGTGGGGCAAAAAGAGCAGTTGTAAGGACATCCCCTGGTCCCTTGAAACGTAAGCATGGGAAACATTCTTTTCTTCAACATCCATATGAGTGGAAGGTATCTAAAAATGAATCCCTCGACGGTCTCGTCATAGCCGACAACGAGAGAAAGGTCGGGTATATTATCGAAAGACTCACAGATATGATTTTTGTTGAGAGAGGTATTGAAGATGTCCGCTGCGTCACGCTCGTCCGCCTCCAGGGATTTCAAGAGCTGGAGGAAGGCTCCCTCGGATTCACCCCGCAGTGTGTAGTCGAAGAATGGAGAAAACCGGGAATCACCGCCCACCGAGATATGCTCACCTCCCAGCACTGTCACCACTTGGCGGCCCAGCTTCTCAGCTTCCATCTTGACGGCTCCTGCAATCTCTTCGGCTCTGGTAATTGCCGCAGATTTACAGGAAAAGCCGACCACATCGAACTCTTGCGCCAACTCGTGGGGTGATACTCGAAGTCCCAGTTCTTCATTGAATAGCCTGACAAAATAGCCTGCCTGCCTCGTTACCGACGCTACCTGCAACGGTCCATACCGCTGTGTCCAGAGCGCACCTGCAAGGCAGAAAAACTTCTTGGCCGGCACCACAACAGCAACACGAAGCTGTGGAGATAAATCCTCGTTCATTCCGAATCGCTCCGTTCCGGACAATAACTCTGTCCTGAATATTAGCTTAAACTCAAAATTTTCGAAATATATTGAGCGACAGGCTCAATAAAATTATTATCCGTCCAGTATTTGCTATGGCACGCGGGGTTCCATCTAGTAAATATGCTGCCAACTTTGATTGGCCTATCCTCGCATACGCGAGGTCTTAAATCTGTTAATGGCCATCCGAAAACATCATGAGCATCATAGAAGTTCAACCACTTTGCATTATCTTTCAAATCTCCCTGTAAAGTATCACGAGGAAGTTTGATCCTTAGTACCTGATCATCGGCGACCGCAAAAAGGGGAATGGGGGAGCCAAAGGTTATAAAGCCCGCCAGTGTTTTCATGCTTTCAAATGGAGTAGCCCCGTAAAGTTCTTCATTTATGTTATGCTGTCTGTCCCAAATGTAGTCGCACATTATGACAGAACCGAACGAATGGGCCATCACTATAAGGGGTTTGGCTGCATTACCTAATTTCTCTCTTAGCCTGACGATGTGTTTATGAACGCGAGCGTGAATTTCATCATATTCTTTATTTGTCTGCCTTGTAGGGGTATGGCCAGAGATATTTGGTATAGACCGATATGCGGTGACATCTCCAATACCATTCATAACTAATTCCCTCAATTTGAACCGGAGAGAACACTTCAAGAACCAGTGATGACGCTTCTCTTCTGGAAAGAGCCTATTCAATAATCTAGATTCTACCTTTAAAAGTAGATCCGCCCAATGTACCGGTTCCCAACATATTCCATCGTGAATAGATATTCTTCTTTTTAATTTATCCTTCATTGGCTCCGCAAAATCTGGTTTATGCGATCCTACCCCATGTATTATTAACACCCCAAGTTTAGCCTCCATATCACACTCCTTGTTGTTAATAATTTATTAAGAAACTGAGAATTAAGCGTCACCCGTCAGAAGCATTCACGCCGTTCACACTCATAGTTGATTTGCTAAATATTTTCAAGTATTATATCAAAATCAGTGGGATTTGGGACAAAGACGGTATTCAATCTGGGCTCGCTGGGAGGAAGGCTGTGCCATGAATAATAAGAAGGAGGTATTATGAATCCGTCAGAAATGGAAGAAAAGGCAGGGGCGTTGTTTGACAGGCTTTTCCACTGAAGCCAGGCCGTTCTTGCGGTCGGGCAAGAGAAGCTCGGTAAAGATGTCAGCGAGGAAATGCTGAAAGCAATGGATGCCTTCGGCGGAGGGTTGGGGGCCCACGGTGAGACATGCGGCGCGCTCATCGGAGGTCTTGCCGTAATAGGCTTGATGTTCGGCAGAAGTGCAGGGGATAAATTTGCCGATTTTCGTATGTGGAAATACGCGCATGAACTCATGAAACGGTTCAAAGGGGAAATTGCAAACGGCACTATCCTTTGCAGGGATATCGTCAACGTGAACTGGATGGACCAGAATCAGGTCAAAGAGTATCGGCAAGGCCAAAAGCATAAGGACTGCAGGAAATTGACAGGCAGAACCGCGAAGCTTGTCGGGGAAATAATCGAGCGGGCGACGGCTGTGTAAGAATCCCTATCCATGCACACTCTGTCATTTCGAGCAAAGCGAGAAATCTTGCCCCCCCATTTCATGAAGGGTGATCTCTCGTGCATATCAAGGAGGAAGAATGTTAACAACTAAAGAAGCCATAGAAAAGAGGCGGAGTATAAGAAAGTTTAAACCGGACCCCATTCCTGAAGAGCACATAATGGCCCTTCTGGATTCTGCAAGGCTCGCGCCGTCCGGTTCGAATTCACAGCCCTGGCGCTTTAAAGTTGTCCGCGACCGGGAAACAAGACTGCAACTGGCTCAGGCATCTTACAAACAATCATTCATCGCGGAAGCTCCCATTGTCTTCGTCTGCTGTATTGATTTAAAGAGTTTCGTAGACGGCACTGTTTCAGGCGTACAGGACCTCGGCAGGATTGGGGCCGTCGAAAGCAGGATAGTCAAGCTCATAGCCGATAGGACGGAGCGCTATACACCCGTTGACATAGAAAAACTCACCCCCAGAATAGCTCTTAACCTGGCCATTGCTGTAGAGCATATAGTATTGCGGGCGCTGGATTTCGGTCTGGGAAGTTGCTGGATAAGGCTGTTTGATGAAGAAACCATCAAGACAATCTTCGGATGGGGCCGGAATATTCATGTAGTCGCACTGCTGCCGGTCGGATATCCGGCTGAAACTCCCGCGCCGAGAAGAAGATTGAAAATCGAGGAAATACTTATCGACTGAATACAAAGGGAGGATTCAATGGTTATTATCTTAGGCAGATATATAAAGCCGCTGGAGGTGATCGATACCCTGCTCGCTGAACATCGAAAATTTCTGGATGACTTCTACAAAAAGTCGAAGTTTATCTGTTCCGGTCCGCAAGACCCGAGAGTCGGCGGTGTAATAGTGGCAAACGTAGAAAGCGTTGATGAAGCCCGGCAGATCATGAAAGGCGATCCTTTCCATGTTAACGGAGCCGCAGAATATCAGTTTATCAAATTTCTGCCGCTTAAATGTGATGAGCGTTTCTCATGCTTCATCAAATGATAGTCATAGCCAGATCTGTGTAAACAATTTATCTTGATAATCAAGTGATTACGCTTCATCCCTAAAGTAGAATATTATTTTATAATGCCCATGAGTTCCACCGCTCCAATCTTGCTTATTAGCCCATTTGTTCCTCATGTTTCCAGCCTTGCGGGGACATGCCGGAGGTAGATCAGATTGTCCACTACCAGAGACAGGTTTGACATCCGTGCGGCGAAACACCGCCTTACTGTCGAATTCATCAGGCCACGGGCCAAAAGAGATAATCGGCCTGTGCTTGTATTCCTCCACGAAGGACTTGGCAGCATCGGTCAGTGGCGCGACTTCCCTGAAAAAATATGCGAGAGAACGGGCTGCCAGGCGCTGGTCTATGACCGCTGGGGTTATGGCGGTTCCGATCCTCTAACGCAGCCCCGAAAACCCGACTATCTCCATGACGAAGCCCTGCTCAGCCTACCCGAAGTCCTCAATCAATGCGCTATTGACAAACCTATTCTTATAGGTCACAGCGACGGCGGTTCCATTGCCATAATATACGGGGGAACCTATCCGCAAATGGTCTCCGGTATTATAACGGAGGCGGCGCATGTCTTTGTCGAGGATGTCACAGTGGAGGGCATAAAGCGTGCTGTCGAAGTCTATGAGAGCACAGACTTGAAAAAGCGACTCGCCAAATTTCATGATAATAACACGGAGCTGATGTTCCGGGGATGGTCAGACATCTGGCTTTCCCCGGAGTTCCGGAATTGGAATATAGAGGAATACCTGCCTCATATCACCTGCCCTCTTCTTGCCATTCAGGGCAAGGATGACGAGTACGGCACGCCTGCCCAGGTTGAAGCCATTCAGGGCAAGGTGACGGGCCCTGCAAGAGCATCGATGATCGACAATTGCGGACACATCCCTCACATACAGGCGAGGGAGAAAGTGTTTTCTGAGATGGTAAGTTTCATCCGCGAATTAACGAGACGCTGAATCAAATTCTTGCTTCAAACGTCAAGAACATTCAACGAATGTGTCCTGATCTTTGAGGTTAAATCTTCTTGACATACGAGCATCCCTTATGCAAGAATTTTCGCCGGGTTTCGTTCGTTTCAAAATTATCGATTAAGGCTTTAAGAGATATAAATGGTCCCGCGAGCATGCCGCGGACTGTTGCATATAGTCAGGGGTCAAGCTTGACAGAGTGCGCAGCCGCGGTTAAATCTTTTACATTAACGTAATTAATAAAGGAGGATTTAGAACATGAATGCTCTCACTTTGGTGTTTGTTTCATTGTGCGTTTTTGCTATAGCCTATCGGTTTTACGGGCTGTTCATAGCAAACAAGGTACTGGAACTGAAAAGTGAACGCGCGACGCCGGCAGTCTCCATGGCAGACGGTCATGACTATGTCAAAACCAATAAATATGTCTTATTCGGACACCATTTTGCCGCAATCGCAGCCGCCGGTCCGCTCTTGGGACCGGTGCTGGCCGCACAGTTCGGCTATCTGCCCGGCGCCATTTGGATCATTGTAGGCTGCGTCCTCGCGGGAGCGGTGCATGACATGGTAGTGCTCTTTGCTTCCGTAAGACATAAAGGGCAGAGCCTTGCAAAGATTGCTGAAAGCGAGATTGGAAAAATGGCAGGAACGGTGGCTTCCTTTGCGTTTCTTTTCATTCTCGTCTTGACCCTCGCCGGTCTTTCCATCGCGGTCGTGAACGCCATGTTTGAAAGCGCCTGGGGGACTTTTACTGTTTTTTCCACATTACCCATCGCTTTCTTGATGGGGATTTGGATGTATAAACTTCGCCCCGGAGATGTAATGGGGGCTAGCATCATTGGTGTCGCCCTCCTTGCCGGAGCGGTAATGGTAGGACCTTATATCGCGGCAAGTCCGATCTGGGCCCCGATATTCACTCTTACGAAAAAACAGATCTCTATTTTTATACCCATCTACGGGTTCTTCGCATCCGTTCTTCCCGTCTGGATGCTTCTCTGTCCCCGTGATTATCTCTCCACCTACCTCAAAATAGGGACCATCGCCATGCTCGCCATAGGAATCTTTGTTGTCCGGCCTGATTTCCAGATGGCGGCTCTTACGCCCTTCATCTACGGAGGCGGCCCGATTGTCCCCGGCCCGGTATATCCCTTTGTCATGATCACCATTGCCTGCGGCGCTATATCCGGCTTTCACGCGATCATCGGCTCGGGAACAACCCCGAAGATGATCGGAAGTGAAAGGGATGTCTTGTTTATCGGTTACGGAGCGATGCTTGTTGAGGGATTTGTGGCTATCATGGCCCTCGTTTCGGCATGCGTCCTAGTCCCGGCCGACTATTTCGCCATCAACGCGGCTCCGGCAGTTTACCAGAAACTCGGCATGGTTCCCGTCAACCTTCCCGACCTTGCCGCACAGGTCCAGGAAAAGATTCAGGGCCGGCCCGGCGGCGCGGTGTCTCTCGCCGTGGGCATGGCGTACATCTTTTCATCGGTACCATTTATGAAAGGACTGATGTCGTACTGGTACCACTTCGCCATCATGTTCGAAGCGGTGTTTATTCTCACTGCCGTCGACACGGGCACAAGGGTCGGAAGGTTTTTCCTCCAGGAAATGGTTGGCAAGATCATCCCGAAGTTTCTTGAAAAGCGCTGGATGCCCGGCATCATCATAACCAGTTTCCTCTTCACAGGTGCCTGGGGTTATCTCGTGTATACCGGAGACATAACGACGATCTGGCCTCTCTTTGGCATGAGCAACCAGCTCCTTGCCTCCTGCGCCTTGATCATCGGAACAATCATGCTGATCAGGATGGGGAAATTGAAGTATGTTTGGATGACCGCCGTTCCCGGTATTATCATGGCCGTTACGACCCTGTATGCGGGATACCTGAACATCACTCTCAATTATCTTCCAAAGCAAAATTATCTTCTCGCGGTACTCTCGGTAATCGTCATGGTGTTGGTTATAATAATATTTATTTCGGCAGGTAAGCGCTGTTATGATCTTCTGCAGATCAGGATACCGGTTACAGATGCATACGGCGATCTTGTTCTCGAAGTGGTAGAAGAATAAGAACCTAATGCTAACGAAGAAGGAGGCGTTATGGAAATAAAAAAGATTCTCTTAGCGACAGACTTCATGGCAGGCGCCGCGCAGGCAACAGCATATGCGGCAGACCTGGCAGAGCGGTATGGAGCAAAGCTATATGTGGTTCATGTAATTCACGACGTAGGCAAGATGACTGCATGGTATGCCCCGAAAGTTAATCTGAGCGAGCTCAAAAAGACCATGGAAGAAAAGTCCAAACAGGAGCTGCAACAGTGTTGTACGTTAGGACTTGGTGGATACAAGAACGTCGAGTACCGATTGTTAACGGGAATCCCCGACGAGGAAATCCTGAAATTCCAGCGGGAGAACAACATAGACATGATCGTTATCGGCACCAACAGCCGTAAGATGGCCTACAACAGAAGAATCTTCGGCAGTACTGCGGACAGGGTTGTGAACTATTCCCCGTGCCCGGTGCTGACCGTAATGCCTGCCGGCGAGGAAGGACCGGAAAGCAAAGATCCTAAATTGTGCAGTGCAGGAGAAATCCGTTTCTAAGAATTAGTTAGAGGAGGGCGCACGTTGCAAGCCGGCGCCCTCCTCTTTTTTTGCGCTCATGCTGATATCTGATATCCGGAAAAAAGGGGTCTGCATGGGATGCAGTGAGTTAAAGTTAGAGGAGATGACCGTGTATCAGACACTCGCCAAGGTGAGAATCAACACCGGACGGAAGGCTTCCGCTAATGCTTAGACCGGATTCAGAAGGACCATGAAAAGAAAAAGGAAGTGTCTCCTGAAGTCAATCACACACGCATCCGGGAAAAAGAGCCCCGTGTCACGGCGCCGTTGTCTACAAAATGGGCCAGATTAATGCCGGGATTGATGGCCATCCTTATGGCTATTCTCACACTTATCTTTTCTGAAGCACTAAAGAAACACTGAACACATCTATCTCGTCAATCGAAAACAATCGCGAATAATTATATTGATATTTCTCACAATCTTTACCCGCACAAAGAGGCGGTGGTTGAGGAATGAATCGCCGCAATCAGCATGCGTATAGTTCACCTGTAGATTTACATGAAACCGGTTCAAATAAATGCAGTCCGAATTCACGTTATTGTCACTTCGGGAATGCCTTCAGGGGCGCCGGCTTACCATCTGGCACTGCGGTGCGCGTACCGTTCATGATCATCGCCAGGAAAGTGTAATAACCGTTAATGCCGAGGATGTCCATTACGCCATGCTCGCCGAAGCGCTTCACTGCACGTTCATAAGTGGCATCGGCAACGCTCTTATTGACATGGAGTTCCGTGCAGAAGTCATAGACAATTTGCTCATCCTCGCTCATGCCGGCGGGATAGCGGCCGTCACCAATCGCTCTCACAACCTCTGCCTTGATGCCTGATTTGATGGCTATGGACTCATGGATAGCCCATTCCACCTGCTGGGTCCATTGGCGCGCCGTGATCAGGATTACGAGCTCGCTTAGTTTGGTTCCGATAGCGCTCTTGTAGCGCAGGTACTCCCCCACACGCTGCGCCCTATCCATGAGCTCCGGGCTGCGGATCAGCGGAACGAAAGGGCCATAAAGTGCGCCGCGCGGACCTTTGATAATCTCCTCGGCGTATTTCTTCTGGAGATCGGTCATCTTTTCAAGTGGTATGGCGGGCATTCTGTCCTGTGCAAAAACGCTGTTCGATTGCATACCGATAGCAATTACAAAAACGATAAGACAAATCCACTTCATAAAACCCTCCTTTTGTTTACAATGAACGTATATGGGTTATATATCATTATTCAAGGGAATGCGAATTGCCGGATTACGAAAAGATCAGAGACAACACATAAGTAGTAAATTTAGAGGACGGGCGTAATCCCGCCATCTCTAAAGACCGCATATCATAAATCTATTTCTCTATTATTAATTCGTCCTCCAGTTTTATACAGCCGATGACGCTCTGTGCGGCCGGGCAGCGGGTGATATAGTTTGCGAAGCTCTCCTTCGCATCTGCTACCTTATCTTCGGAAACCTTCAGGTGGTATTTGACCCGGATGGTGGTAATCTTGAGGACGCCGTTGACATTCTCTATGTCCCCTTCCACATCGGCCCAGTACAGACTTTCCGGGGTGGGAATCTTCTTTCCGGCCATCAGCGTGGCCAGTGTCCCCATCATTCAACCCGCTGTCGCGGCAACAATGTGGTCAAGAGTCGCCGCATGCTCCTTTTCCGGCTCCACTTTATAAAACTTCATGATGCCGCCGTGGACTCCGTAATAGACCGGTTCTGAGAATCCCTCTATCATTGCCCTCCGTGTTGGCCCCTTTTCCCTGACAATTTTGATTTTAGACGTATGAACGACTTCTCCCATATTATCCCTCCTTACCCTTTTTTTAATTAATACCTCAACAAGTTTACATTTACAACAAAATCCCATATCAAAACGCCTCTTGCCTGGGCAGGGTTCATCACGTTGGCACCACGCGGAAGTGTAAGTTGTGCCCTTGACTGCTGCTTTACCAATTCAGCCATCCTATGAAACAGTGGCATGAGTAATGTGGAACATCTCTTGTGGTTTGGTCACGGTTGATGTATAAAATGCCACAGATTCCAAAAAGGGGACCATATAGATGAAATCCATCCGCTTTATAGTATTCCTGTGCATGTTTTCACTTCTGACCTATGCTCCCTTGGACGCAGCATCAAAAGCAAAGCGCGGAGTTCAGATAACCCCAAGGCCCTCCCCTTCCCTCGATAGCCTCTATAATCAGAGCTACGCTGTTATTATCGGCATCAATGCTTATGAGAAATGGCCGTCCCTGGAGTATGCCGTCAACGACGCCAGGTCGATCCAGAAGCGCCTCAAAGATATGGGATTTGATACCATCACCCTCCTGGATAACAATGCCACAAGGGAGAACATTCTCAAAGTTCTCGGAGATGAACTGCCGAAAAAGGTCGAGAAGAACGACCGGGTAATCATCTTCTTTGCCGGCCATGGCCAGACAGAGGAACTCGCGGACGGCAGCCAGATGGGTTACATCGTCCCTGTGGACAGCGACACCCGGAACATCTTCTCCACTGCCATATCTATGGATCAAGTTCGTCAGTTTTCCAGGCGCCTGCCTGCCAAGCATGTTCTCTATTTGATTGATGCCTGCTACTCCGGCCTGGGGCTTACCCGGTCAGGAGGCATACCCCCAAGTGACCGTGACTATCTCAACAAGATTACCACACGGAAGGCGCACCAGATGCTGACGGCGGGCGGCAAGGGCGAACAAGCGCATGAAGAAGAAGGTCATGGAGTATTCACAAAATACATTCTGGAAGGACTCGATGGTTCGGCAGACCGGGAGGATAAGGGCTATGTCACATTCAGCGATCTCGCCTCTTATGTGAAGCCGAAAGTGACGCGCATGACCCGCAATTCCCAGGTTCCGCAATACGGCAGCATCGATGGCGAAGGGGAGTTTGTTTTTGTCCTGACCAAGGCAGCTCCGGCGGCAGCGGAGATTCCACCCAGAGAGCGGGAACCGGTTGTACGCCGACCTGAACGTATAGAGCCTGACCGACAAAAGGATTTGAGAATAGGCCCTGATGTCACTTCTCTTGTTGCTGCAATAAAAGGTGCAGTTGTCAATATCACTGCTACACCCGCGGAGGAGCAAGCGAGATCAACCAAGGGGGTTGATGAATTGTTTGACAAATTCCTTGCCAATGCACCTCCACCCCCGAAGCCGGAGCCAAAGGCTAAGAGTTTCGGGTCTGGTTTTATTATAAGCTCTGACGGCTACATATTTACAAATAATCATGTTGTCGAGAAAGCCGATAAGATAAAGGTGAAACTTGCAGGCGGCAGGGAATATGACGCGGAAGTTAAAGGCAAAGATCCCACTACCGATATTGCCCTGATAAAGATAAAACCGGAGGGCAGCCTTCCTGTCGTTGAGTTCGGCGATTCAGAACGACTGCAGGTTGGAGAGCGAGTTATCGCCTTTGGTCATCCATGGGGAATGGAGCAGACGGTAGGCTCCGGCATTGTCAGCGCCATCAGTGCCAAAGGTGATCTTGGTTTCATTCAAACAGACTTTCCCATCTATCCCGGAAGTAGCGGCGGGCCTCTCATCAATATGGAAGGCAAGGTAATCGGCATCAATACGGCGATCGAACCACAGACACAGGGAATCGGTTTTGCCATCCCCATTAATATGGCAAGAAATATTTTACCGGATCTTAAAATGAAAGGAAAGGTCACGCGGGGCCTCCTCGGTATTCGTGTTCAAGACATACCGGAAGAGATGGCGCAAAACCTCAAACTCGAGGAAAAAAGCGGCGCCCTGATCGCTCAAGTAGAAAAGGGCAGTCCGGCAGATAAGGCCGGTCTTCTCGCAGGTGATTTAGTTGTTGAGGTCAATGGAAAGAAGATTAAGGATATCTATCATATTGTGCAACTTGTCTCGTCTTTTCGCGCCGGCGAAAAAGCAATTGTTAAAGTTCTGCGAGATAGCCGGCTAATGACATTTCGTGCCGTCATTGCTGAAAGAAAAGACTAATCGCGCATTGCCATGGAATAGACGGTAAAACCCCTGACACGCGGCACGCACAAATAAATGGGCCTACTCAAACTTCTCATAAACGATCCTTTTACATTCATTCTCCTTGCCATACCGCTTTTGTATTCTGTTATTCTTCACGAACTGGCTCATGGCTGGGTTGCTTACCGGATGGGTGACTCAACTGCTAAGAGGCTTGGCAGGCTGAGCCTCAATCCGTTAAGGCATCTCGATCCTATCGGCACCCTCATGCTTTTTCTTTTCGGCTTCGGCTGGGCAAAGCCGGTGCCTGTAAATTTCAGTAATTTGCATAACACACGCAAGGGGCTCATACTCGTTTCTTCAGCGGGGATCATCACTAATATGCTTCTCGCCTTCTTGGCCTTCTTTTTATATCGCTTGTTATCGCCTGAGCCCGGAGGCGTTTTTGCCACTCTCCTTTTTTACCTGGCACAGATCAATATCATACTGGCATCATTCAACCTGATCCCCATTCCGCCCCTGGACGGTTCAAAGATCCTCATGGGATTCGCGCCGGCAGGGCTCCAATACACCCTTTCCCGCCTCGAGCCTTACGGATTCTTTATCATCATCGGACTGCTGTATTTTGGTGCCTTAGATCCCCTCATCGATCTTTTCCGGTCGATGATTTTAGCTCTCATCAGCGTCTTACTGCCGTAAGTTACATTCTTACGGCTCTATGTCGCTCATATGAATCCGCTCCCGATCATCTGTAGAGTAACTGACAAACCATCTTGCCTGATACCGCATTCCGAATTCATTGCGCCAAAAAATGATGCACGAACTTTTTTACCTTGACGTCAATTTTTTTTTATGTATAAGGAAAAAATCCGAAATGTTGATCCTGAATTTTAATTCTTTTTTTGGAGTAAACAAAGTCATATGGAACCTCCTGGTTGTAGAGGGATTGACGATTGCCCGACTGTGGTTCCCGGTAAAACAAAATAGAAGTCTTATCCCGGAAGTATTTACATCACCGATCTGTTAGCCTTTCCTTCGCAGATTTCCGGGGTATATGTTTGAACCGGAAATCACTGCCGCTCCTCATACCTCTATCTCCGATATATTGATTAACTTGACTTTCTAAATCTTTTGATTTTTTGAGTCCTATCAGGGATAGCTCGTTTTCCTTTTGATGGCTGGCGTCTTATGTTCTGGGTAAGCAAGAGTATTCACATCCTGAATCGCTTTCGTCGGCAGTTCATCATATTTCTCTCAGTACTCGGCCCGGGCATCATCGTCATGGTTGCTGACAACGATGCGGGGGGAATTTCGACCTATGCTGTGACGGGTTCCAAGTACGGCTTTTCCCTCCTCTGGATGTTCATCATCCTTCTTCCCATGGCCTATTACGTTCAGGAAATGACTGTCCGTCTGGGAGCTGTTACCAAACGCGGCCATGCAGAGGCAATCTTTGAAGGATTCGGCCCCTTCTGGGGGTGGTTTTCCCTAATTGATCTGACTATCATCAATTGGCTTACCCTGATAACGGAGTATGTCGGGATGACGGCAGCTATGAGTCTCTTCGGAGTGCCGCCGTGGCTGACCGTCATTGTAGTAACAGCAATTCTTTTCGCTGTGATCGTTTCAGGTCAATACTGGACCTTTGAAAAAATAACGCTTTTCTTCTGCTGCTTTAATCTCGTATATATACCCGCCGCCCTCTGGGCCATGGAAACGCCGAACGCTCCCGCATGGAATGAAGTGTTAAGGGGATTCTATCATCCTGATTTAGGCGGCTTCAACGCAGACCTAATCTTCATTATTCTGGCCAACATCGGAACAACCATTGCTCCCTGGATGCTCTTTTTCCAGCAGAGCGCCGTTGTAGACAAAGGCCTGGACATCCATGATATCAAGTATGGCAAATTGGAGACTTTCATAGGGTCAATGTCAACATGCATTGTTGCAGTTTTCATTATCATCGCCACGGCAGCAGTTTTTTATTTCCACAAGCCGCCCATTATCATAGAGGATGCAGCCCAGACCGCCGAGGCTATTGTGCCTTTCCTGCCGGCCGGACAGGGCAATTTGGCCCGAAAACTATTCGCTATCGGTCTTTTTGACGCTGGTTTCCTGGGAGCTCTCTGCATTTCGCTATCCACCTCATGGGCTGTGGGGGAAGTCTTCGGCTGGGCGCACTCATTGAACAAAAAAGTAAAGGAGGCACCCTGGTTTTATCTGATTTATCTTGCCATGCTCCTTACCTCGGGAGCTGTGGTCTTGATCCCCGGCGCTCCTTTAATCACTATTACGATGTTTGTGCAAGTTGTCGCGGTGACCCTGCTTCCGGCATTACTTATTTTCCTACTTTTATTACTAAATGATAAATCCTTCATGGGTGAGCATGTCAATACCCGTTGGCAGAATATTATAAACTGCTCGATAGTCGTTCTAGTAATAATAATGTCCTCCCTGATGGGCATCAGCACGCTTTTCCCGGACTTATTCAAATAACCACAGAGGAGTAAGGATATGGCAGAGATGAATCAAAAATTAAGGGTTCCAGACCTGCCCCATGGAATAGGCAGTTATCGGTTCATCTATTTCTCAGAGCTCTTAAGGAAACCCATCTGTATCGGAAAGATCGGGAACCGCATCGGCAGACTTACTGATCTCGTTTTTGCTGTTGCTGAGCCTTACCCTGAAGCTGTTGGCATTTATATCGAGCATGGCTGGGGCAAACCCACCACATTCATCCCGTGGAACAGGGTCCTCCGGATAGAAGATGATGCAATTTTTGTTCAACCTCCTGATGAAGGAAACGAATACCCTCCTTTCGTCGACCAGCCGGGCTGGATACTTATGGATAAGCATCTGATGGGTCGCACAATTGTGGACATGGACGACAGGCGCGTCGAGGTGGTCAATGACGTTCATCTCCTCGAAGCAAAGGGACGGTTCCTTCTCGTCCATGTGGATATTTCCTTCAACGGTTTCCTGCGCCGCTGGGGGTTAGGGAAACTTCACTGGATGAAGGATGACCTTATTTCCTGGAAGTACGTTCAACCCCTGTCAGTTGAAGATGCCGTCTCTACGGACAAGGTATCTCTGTCAGTTACCCGCAGACAGATTCATGAACTCCCCAGCGAGGATCTGGCCGATATGCTGGAAGAACTGGGACAAGAGGAAAAGGATGCGCTTTTTTCTGCCCTGGATTCGGAGAAGGCTGCTGAAACCCTGGCGGAAGCGGAGCCGCGGACACAACGTCAGATTATCGCCACTCTCCGCAAGGAACGTGCCCGAAACATCTTTACAGAAATGACGATCCCGCAATTGGCCGGATTATTCTCCGTGCTTCCTCACGATCATGTTTCCGAATTGATGGCATTGCTTAGCAAGGATCAGGCGGATCGTGTCCGGGCGATTTTGTCCGAACGGGAGGCGACGGCTAAAGGGATCATGTCCTCCGATTTCCTGACCATGGCAAGGGAGACAACTGTCAGCGAGGCATTGGCAAAGATCAGGCAATCCTCCATGGAGCCGGAAAGTATTTCTTATATATATGTGGTAGGCGAGAATGGCCAGCCGCTCCTCGGCGTCATCGATCTACGTGAACTTATTCTTGCAGCCGACCATATGACGCTTGGGGAAATTATGGTAGAGCCCGTGGTAACGGCAGAGGAAGATGATGTTCAGGACGACCTGTCTGAATTATTCGCCAAGTATCATTACAGGATGATACCTGTTGTAGACAGCCAGGACAATATTTTGGGGGTCATTCGTTATAATGATATTATGAAAGGTGTTGAAACCCGGATCAAGATTTAAGGAGGATGTAATGCCCCGCGTACAAATGACCAGAACGACCAAGGTTGCGCTATACTTTTTGAAATTTTATTTAGTCTTCCTTCTGATTTTGATCTTCGTGAAATTTATAAAAAGTTTTTGATGACCAGAAATCTTTATATCTCGCGCAACGGGTGACCGTAGCCGAACTTGACAGTTTAAATTATTCCTTCTTGTACGGATTATGTTTATCCCTTTCCCTACCGCTCTTTTTTTCCAGCCATTTTGAGCAACCTGTCTCGATAGATGAAAACCAGCAGAAAAAATACAGTCACGCATGCCAGAATTAAGAGAAGCACCCAGATGCGCAAGGCTCTAAAACTATCTCCGCTTAACGAAAGCAATATGGTCCCAAATAACCTGCCCGCAGTCGAAACGGCCATAAATGTCCAGATATTCATATGGCTCAGACCTACTATGTAACAGAGTGCAGCTTTAGGAAACCCTGGAATCAGAAAAAGTATGAAGCAGACTACGGGCCCCCGCATTTCGATGACGTGATCGTATTTCTCCATAATCGAAGGCCTTACCAGCCTTCTCACGAGCGGCAACCCGAATTTCCGAGAGAGCAGAAAAGCTAACCATGAACCAATGCTGAGACCTATTGTCGAATAGATTGCCCCTACGACGGGGCCGTAGAGATAGCCGCCGACGAATCCGGATATTTCGGCAGGTAGTGCTCCCACGATCAATACCTGAAAGATTTGAATAATGATGAAAACGATATCATCATAAGGATGAAATGATTCGATGAAATAAACGAGTTTCTGGTTGTAATAATCAATATACGCGTAATATTTGTAGCTGAAAGCGAACTTAATACCTACGATAAATAATATGATTAGCAGTATAATCTGGAGGATGCGGCGGTTATTCGATACGACCATCCGTTTATTTTGTTTAGCTGGAGCCAAGGCTTACGCCCTTACAATTGCTGAGATGAGTGGTTTAAGAAAATGTTTATTAAACAACAAACCCTTAGGGGAATATTGAAACCGCAAGAACATCTTTCTTTCTCAGGTAGCACTTGAGAGGTCTTACAACGCATTATCCTCAAAGTCAAATCGATATCTTTCGCCCGGAGTAATCATTCCGCTGCCTTTCATCTCCCGGTGATGATGATTGACCGTTTAGGAAAAATGTTATAAGAAATAGTTAATGATACATTTTAGGAGGCAAAAACAATGAGAGGTCTTCTCCAGCCAATGCACATTCTGGTAATTTTGGTGATTGTCCTCATTATCTTTGGTCCCGGCAAACTTCCTGAATTGGGAAGCGCTATAGGCAAAGCCATAAGGGGTTTCAAACGTTCTATGGAAGACACGAAAGAGAAAATTGAGGGTGCCGTAAACGCCGATAAAACAGAAAATAAGAAAGATTGATTTTCACTATAACTGGTTACCAAAGCACTATCGGGATATAAATCCATTTCATAAACAAGATGAGACTCGCTGATAACCAATCATTCTAACATCTGACTTTGAGTGATTTAATTAAGAAAACGAAAGTTAGCAAATATCCGGTTAAACGCGTAATTATTTATTATGTAGCTCCGATTTACAGGCGGCAGTTCCATAAGTATTCCTGATATGCTAAACGGCTCCGGGACTGTCCTCTTAGTGTAAAGGGGAGGATGGTGACCGTTCTGTCGTCAGCAGTTAGCTGATTTTTAGTCACGCATTTCTGATTACGATGAGAGAACAATTAAAGTAATTGCGGCTTCAACGGACAGTCTCGAGAATACCCGGAAATCCGTGGAGAGAGAAAAGCTGACCTTCCCCATTGCCTATGGACTTGATGTCAGGGCATTCGCCGCTACGACAGGGGCGTTTTTTGATGATGTGAGGGGCTACGTACATGCAACCGGCTTTATCCTCAGACCGGACGGCAAAGTTGATGAAGCCGTATACAGTACCGGACCTACTGGCCGCTTCACGTCGGCAGACGCCCTTTTCATGATCGATTATCGCACCAAGAAGGCTTCTTAATCGGGAAATGACAGCAGATAAAATAAAAGCGCGCGTTCTCATCTTTATACAATTAATCTGTATTATTTTTATCTTCGCATCAGGCAGTCCTGTGGCATACCGACCTCTGCTGCTTCTTATCCAGATTGCGGGAATAGTAATCGGGATCTGGGCTCTCACCGTCATGGGCATTGGCAATATCAATATTTCGCCGCTCGTGAAACAAGGGGCCGTGCTGGTAACGAGAGGGCCTTACAGACTCATCAGACACCCCATGTATTTGGCTGTATTGCTAGTCATCTGGCCACTCATCATTGACCACTTTTCCCTGCTGCGCATTACCGCAGGGTTTGTTCTCACCACCGACTTAATAATAAAGATGCTATTCGAAGAGGGCCTTCTGAAAAAACAGTTTGCAGAATACAAGGCCTATATGAAAACCACCAAAAGGTTAATTCCTGTAATTTTCTGAGTACATTCCGTCAAGAAGCCACACAAGCATACCCTTCCCAAGTGACATAGTCCATTCTTCGCAGCCGCATTAGGGCGGTCATTTGTTGTTGACAGACAATCACCGTTTCTTTATTATCTTTTGGGGAATGTTTGTCGCCTGTCAAAGACGTTTCCCTATGTTCACTGAAGGGTTTACCGTATGGACATGAAAAAGTTTGAAGTTCCTGTGGAAAAGTTGCGCTGGAAGTGTGACCCTGCAATTTTTGACTTCGATTGCACGAAGGACATGGCCCCATTGCGCGAGTTCAACTGAAGCATGATTGTAACGGAGGCATTATATGCAAAAACCTTATCTCATAATAGTACTATTCGTTTTGATTTTGGTCACTGCGTGCGGAGGCCCCAGAATCAAACTCTTCAGCGATGCAGGAGAACCCCTGAAAGAATTCACTCTTGAAGGAAGAGGTTCAGATAAGATCCTGCTGATTCCTATGTATGGAATAATTACAGACACGCCGAAAGAAAGATTTCTCGCCCCGTCGCAGAGCATGGTTGAGAAGGTTGTGTCGCAATTGAACAAGGCAGAAAAAGACGATCACATCAAGGCCGTTTTGTTCGAGATTAATTCACCCGGCGGCACGATCACCGCGAGTGATCTTCTTTACCACGAAATCTCCTCTTTTAAAGAACGGACAGGCAAGAAAATTGCTGTTTCTATGATGGATATTGCCACTTCCGGCGCCTACTATGTGTCTCTTCCTGCGGATATGATCACGGCACACCCGACAACAGTGACGGGCTCTGTAGGCGTTCTCTTCCTTCAGCCCAAGATAACCGGACTGATGGAGAAAATCGGCCTTAGCGTGGACGTGAAAAAATTTGGAAAGAACAAAGATATGGGGACGCCTTTCAGAGACAGCAGCGAAGAAGAGCAAAAATTTATGCAAAAATCCGTAGATGATATGGGAGAACGCTTCATTCGTCTCGTACAAAAACATCGCAAACCTAACCAGCAGGCACTGGCTGAAATTTCGACTGCCCGCGTTTTTTTAGCCGACGAGGCCCTGAAACTGGGACTGGTGGATAAGGTTTGCTATTTGAGCGATGCTATCAGAGAGTCAAAACAATTGGCTGGTCTGGCCGCCGACGCCAGAGTTGTTGTATATCGACGCACGGAGTTCCCCGAGGATAACTACTATAATACGTCGAGTGCCGCATATGAAGGTTTAAACATTCTTGCTGTCAACATTGAACTACCTGAAATCTTCGTCCTTAAGACCGGTTTTTATTATCTTTGGCCTGGGGCAATTTCCATCGAGAGATAAATCTCATGCCCGAGTGCTGGCTGTTCCAAATCCCACGACTTGCCTGTACCTTCCCGGAACACCAATGCCCGTGGTATCATTCTCCTTGACATGCATGCATATTTTACCTAATAGTTAATCGCTATAACCTTTAGGATGTCACCATGCTCACCTTGGCTTTCGGCACTGATGGATGACTAATTGAAAATTTAGGAGGAAGCCTTGCTTATTGTAATGCATCGCAAAGCGAGTCGCAAGCACATTGATGCTGTCACTTTGGCTGTGAAAAAAATGGGACTAACTGCCAAGTCCATCCCCGGAAGCCAAAGAACCGCCATCGGCGTATTGGGAAATAAGGGATATATTGACGACTCGAACATCCGTTACCTTCCAGGGGTTAAGGAAGTAATACACGTAACAAAGCCATACAAGATGGTATCAAGGGATTTTCATCCCAGAGAAACCCTGATAAAAGTAGGCGATTCTGAAATCGGGGAGGGAAAGAAACCGGTCGTGATCGCCGGTCCCTGCGCCGTGGAAAGTGAGGATCAAATCGTCAAAACCGCTGTTGCTGTAAAGCGCATGGGAGCTGATCTTCTCAGGGGCGGCGCTTTCAAACCGCGAACAGGTCCACATACTTTTCAGGGTCTAAAAAAAGAGGGGCTCATGCTTCTCGCACTGGCCAAAAAAGAAACGGGCCTTCCCGTTGTTACAGAAGTAATGACCCCGGAGAATGTAGAACTCGTCGATGAATACGCCGATGTGCTCCAGGTGGGTGCCCGTAACATGCAGAATTTCGACCTGTTAAGGGAACTGGGTCGCATAAAGAAGCCCGTGCTTCTGAAACGCGGTATGAGCGCTACGATAGAGGAATTCCTCGCCGCAGCCGAATATATCTATGCGGAGGGTAACCACAAGGTCATCCTCTGCGAGCGGGGCATACGTACCTTTGAGACAGCGACACGCTATAGTCTTGACCTTTCCGTCATACCACTGGTAAATGAGCTCTCACATTTGCCGGTGATTGTCGATCCATCTCATGCCACAGGCAAAAGAAGTCTTGTCCCGCCTATGGCCAAGGCGGCCCTGGTGGCCGGTGCACATGGCATAATGGTAGAGGTGCACCCGGAGCCGGACAAGGCCCTGTCGGATGGTCCTCAATCTTTGACGATAGAAGAATTTGGAAAACTGATGGAAGAAATCAAGAACTTAATATCATTTCTTGGCTTTTGAAGATTACGCACTGCCCAATATTTTTATTTCAGCTATGACCCTGTTTCAAAAAAACTTTATCCATCATCAAGTCATTCCTAATGGGAAATACCCGCCTACTTCGTTTAAGCATCCCCCGCAGCATGCCCAACGTCCCGGTCCCCATAAAATTCCTACGATCAAATTGCCGACATTCCATGCAGTCTGATAATTGCACTGAGGTTCTCTTTTCAGGAGAAGTTTTATCGGCCAGACGTATCATTCATCCTTTTTCTTATGGCAAATCAGATTTTTCGCAATTGAAAATCGCGATTCTCTCATGTCAAAAAAATTGAATATATGATAGTTAGTAATAAAAGTGGTGGGGCTTCTCTGCACGCAGATGTCCCGAAAAGGAACGGCAGACGGCACTTTGCCATGACGGCCGGTAAAGACGTTGCTCATGGAAGGTACGGCAATTGAAAAAAATTATCCTTCTCTTTATGATCGCTTGTTCTTCAACTTACGCGGGTTGCGCGACAACTATTGACCTGCAAGAGACTCAGGCAAAGTTTGCCTCCGAAATTCGCGCCGTGAAAGAGGAAAACGCCGGCATTCGTAGTGATGCGGAAAAAAATAATCAGACAATAACAGAATTACGCAAGAGGATCGCCGATATTGCGGCCGATATGACCGGGATCAGAGAAGACATGGAGAGCTTGAAGGGAGATCGTGAAGTACTGGGAAAAGGTGAGTCTGACATAAGAGCGGAGTTTCTTCGTAAGGATAAGGAATTCGGCGATATAAAGAACCTGCTTGATCAACTCTCTTCCCGCATGAATTTCATAGAGAATCTCCTTGAGATTGGGAGTAGCGCCAATCAAGCTCCGAAGGGAGAAAAGGGCATCAGCGACGATTCGAAAAGGGGCATAACCGGTAAGACGGAGAAAGAATTGGCTTATGACTCGGCTTATGAAGCCTTCAAGGAAGAAAAGTATGAGAAGGCTCGAGAAGGATTTCAAAACTTTCTGAAGCAATATCCAAGCATGGAGTATTCAGATAGCGCCCAATTCTGGATTGGCGAGAGTTACTATTTCGAACGGAGCTATGAACAGGCGATCCTGGAATACGAAAAAGTTATAAAAAATTATCCGCAGGGTAACAAGGTGCCCAATGCCTTGCTCAAACAGGGGTTTTCTTTTCTGAATATCGGTGATAAGTCAAGCGCGAAACTCCTTCTCGAGCAGGTAGCAAAAAATTATCCCGGCACCAATCAGGCGCGAATGGCAAGGGCGAAGCTTGTGGAAATAAAGTAGTTGGCGAAGTCCGGAGCGGTCATAATAGAAATTGTGAAATTCGCCGCCAATGGCGATGACTTTCCCGAAAGGAAAGCGTCACCAGAATTGCCCCATCATCCCGCCCCCTAGGCAGGCTTCCAGGTCATGCTTCCCATCTACTGTCCTGCATTCTGTGATGTCCCGCACTCGTCAATTCATCAATTTCTCCTTCCTGTGCAGATAGTTTTTTATCGACGAATAAAAATGGCAGAAGTCTGAATCAAAATATGCTACAGTAGATTACAATGACAACGCCACAGATAGATTGAAAGCAGGATAAAGGAAATAGGCAATATGGTCCAACCCAATTCATCGCTTCCGTCCGATTTTATCAGGGATATCATCGAGGACGACTTGAAAACCAACAAATATCAGGGACGTGTGGCCACCCGATTCCCGCCGGAGCCTAACGGATACCCCCATATCGGGCATGCCAAGTCAATCTGCCTCAATTTTGGCATCGCCGCCCAATATAGAGGTACATGCAATTTGCGAATGGATGACACAGACCCGAGCGGCGAGAGCATGGAATATGTGAATGCCATCATTCGAGATGTCAAGTGGCTGGGCTTCGACTGGGAAGATCGTTTATACTATGCCTCCGATTACTATGAAAAACTCTACCAATACGCCCTGCAGCTTATAAGGATGAGTAAGGCTTATGTTTGCAGCCTTAGTGCGGATGAGATTCGCCAGTATCGGGGCACCTTCACAGAACCGGGTAAAGAAAGCCCTTATCGCAATAGATCAATTGAAGAGAACTTAGATTTGTTCGAACACATGCGGGCCGGAGAGTTTGTAGACGGAACCCATGTCCTTCGGGCAAAAATTGATATGGCATCGCCCAATATTACCATGCGTGACCCGGTCATGTACCGCATTAAGAAAGAGACTCATTATAGAACCGGTGATGCATGGTGTATTTATCCCATGTATGACTTCGCACATTGTCTATCGGACTCCATCGAGGGAATTACTCATTCTATTTGCACTCTGGAGTTTGAAAACAATCGTCCTCTTTATGATTGGTTTCTTGACGAATTGAAAGTGGAACATCAACCGCAGCAGATCGAATTCGCCCGTCTCAACCTCAGCTATACAATAATGAGTAAACGCAAGCTTCTCGAATTAGTCGAAAGAAAGCTTATCACCGGCTGGGATGACCCCCGGATGCCCACCATATCGGGCATGCGCAGACGGGGTTACACCCCCGAAGCCATACGGAACTTCTGTGAGCGCATAGGCGTTGCCAAGAACGATAGCATCGTTGATATGGCCCTCCTTGAGCACTGTGTGAGGGAGGATTTGAATGAGAGGGCCCCGCGCGTCATGGCTGTCCTCAGACCATTGCGCGTTGTAATTGACAACTACCCGGAAGGCCAGGTTGAGGAGTTTGACTGTCCCTATCATCCCAAGAATGCCGCCATGGGCTCCCGGAAAGTCCCCTTTTCGCGCGTGCTCTACATCGAAGCTGAAGACTTTTTGGAGAATCCGCCCAAGAAGTTTTACCGGCTCGCCCCCGGCAGGGAGGTTCGTCTGCGCTACGGTTACTTTATAAAGTGTGTGAGTGTTGCTAAGAATGAACGCACGGGAGAAGTGATCGAACTGCACTGCACATACGACCCGCAGACGCGAAGCGGATTTGCCCCCGACGGACGGAAGGTGGATGCAACCATCCACTGGGTGTCAGCGGCGCATGCCATTCCAGCCACAGTCCGCCTCTATGACCGTCTTTTTCGCGTCGCCGATCCCCTCGCAGAAGGGGCCGACATAACCCAGAACCTGGATCCGAAATCCTTGGAAATTCTCCGATCATGCCAGGTCGAGCCAAGCCTGACAGATGCCATACCTGGAAGTCGGTTCCAGTTTGAAAGGGTCGGCTATTTCTGTGTGGATCCAGTTCATTATTCCGGCGACAAGGCCCTGGTATTCAACCGGACGGTTACATTGCGCGATTCCTGGGCAAAAATCACGGACACGGAGAAGGGGAAATACTTGAAGTGACATAATATCCTGCACCGGCTCATGGCTTTGATTGACGCCTCATAGTCCGTGATCGTCGGCACTTAGCTGCGTGTAACATCACCCACTTGATCAATGGTAAAGGTCGAACCGCCGCCGCTATGAACTGCCTGCAATGTAAAGTTAAGTATATTTCCAGCGCCACCTAATGTTAATATTATGTTCTGGTTAGCATTATAACCGTAGACCGATAGAAGACTTACCGAAACTGTTCCTCCCGGTGAAACACTGAAGAAAGACTGTGTCGCCGTGTAAGCGTTTTTCACAGCCACATTCGTTGCCGCGGTGTAAGCCATTGTTCTGTACGCCATGAACTGCGGTATGGCAATGGCCGCCAAGAGACTCAGGATAAGAACAACGTATATCAACTCGATGATAGTGAAGCCTCTCTGGCTACTTTTCTTGTTATATCTCCGGATCATGCTATTCTTTTCTGCTCTTAGATCGGCGCATTTAAACTTTCCATTCATCCTTCTTAGTAACATGGGGAATCCACTGCCGATCTTTGAAATCGAAATAGTGCCTCCGCCGGGGCAACCTTCTTCGGATGTCCAATTCATTTCTGAATTCTATCTCAAGATCCATGGTTAAATGTTTGCCATAATTAGCCTCGGTCGTTTCACTGATCATCGCCTCTATTGTCTTGCCTTTCTTCGCAACGATGTCGGCTATTTCTAACCATCCCTGACTGATCTGCTGTGTGAATATATACCAGGTATTCTGACCATTATGATCATCGCTTATATCAACCGACTAGCCATAAAGTTGAAGATTGCACCAGACTTTTGCGCGAAGCATCAAGGTGGATGGATTACCCACAAGAAACAGGGTTCGACCTCTATCATTATCTTTCCGAGGGACAATCGTCATTGAATAGTAAGATTCTAAAATATTTTCCCGCTCCCATCTTGCACGAGCCATGGACGCAATCAAATTCGTGTCATATGCATAAATGATCAATGCAATGAGAGTCAGGGTGAGAACTATGAACGTGGCAATACTCAAAATACTCTCATCAAAAACATATGCTGAACAAAATGACACATACGCCGCAACTACCAACATAACAATAATAATTACCCGAAGAGTATATCTCTGCACAGACAATAAACCTCCCTATCTCTTCTGTTTGATATACCCGGGGCTGTGATAACGCGCAATGGAAACCGTCATTTAACGGTCATTTCCGCGAGGGTATCCTCTTTTCGGTTATCATTTTCGTCCGCATATTCTTCCCTTGGCTATTCGGTGAAATGTTCTATAGTTTCAAAATAGGCCTCAATGTGGTTATGGATATGAAAATCGTCATTTCGCCTCAAGACGCTTCTCCTTTCCGGCGAGAAGCTCGCCTGTCATATGCCTTGCCACGGAGGCTATATATCCGATTTGAATGTTCTCATCAATAAAATAATCCTAATTATAACTAAGAGACATAACGTCCAATCTGCCAGGGCATATCATGTTGACCAGTGCATTAAAGACAGGAACATTTCATGAGCCATGCAATATGGCATCTGACAACTACTTGATAATTGCAGCGCAAAGAAGGAAGCCTATTTAAAAGCTCGATTAGTCAGAGAATTGGTTAAAGTTGAATTTTTTTCGGATATCCGGGACAGGGTGAGGCTGCTGATTATTGAAATCATTTGGCTGGGAGACCAGGATTCGAACCTGGATATACGGAGTCAGAGTCCGTTGTCCTACCATTGAACGATCCCCCAGCAGTTTCTGTCAGTAGTTCAGTTCAGTCAAACGAGACAGCCCATTTTGGAGCGTATAGAGCTAAGAACTCATCGGGATCATGACACTGTTAATCGTGCCTGTGCTGGTTTAGTACCACTAAAGCCGCTCATTATCAATAAAAATGTTTCTTTGGTCATTGTCGGAAATAGGACAAGGCGGCTTTTGCGTCCTTCCGGAAAAACCCTCTGCACCGAGTCCATCTTCTTTCATAATTTATTGCATCAAAAAGTTATTGAATCCTTCAAAAACTTAATCTACACTTCGCCATTAAATCTATTCGCGTGATCGGCATACTCTGCGGCGGAAGAAAATCATGCGCGAATGCAGGACATACTTTGGGGCTGCCTAAAATCAGTCGACATTCATAATCTTTGCCGACGGCAGGGAAAAGGAAATAACAAAGAGAGGATTACTGCTTACATGAAGAAAACACACCCTATTGTTCTTTCCCCTATAAAAGGAATGAGAACTTCCGAGATGAGAAGCTACCTCGAGTTTCTACTCTGGCATTACCGGATCGTCGATGCTTTCTGGTTTCTCTTTGTATCGCAGGAGTTCGATCTACAGACCGCCGAAAGGCTTAATGAGAGGGTCTGGGAAAAAGTATCCGGCATGGCGGCTAAGGATCTCCTGAAGCGTTTTCAGATTAAGGAGAAAGGATTACGCGGTTTCGTGGAGGCACAGAGACTTTTCCCGTGGGCTATGATTATCGGATATGAAATCGCTGAAAAGGCAGATGAGGTCATTATTTCCGTTCCTCACTGTGTACCTCAGGAAGCAAGGGGCGAAAAGGGGTTGCCGGAATTCTCCTGTAAAGAGATGCATCGCAGCGAGTTTGAGAATTTTGCCAGAATCGTTGATGACCGCATTCGAGTAGAATGCCTTTTTGCGCCGCCAGATCAGCATCCTGATCATACCTTCTGTAGGTGGAGATTTACGATAGCAGATAGCCGTTAAAACATCCCGTAGTTTATGAAGCTGTGTCACAAATGCAAAAACGAGATTAATGTTCCCAAAGTAGTAGGACGGAAAGACATCTGCCCTCTGTGCCGGGCGGATCTACGCGGCTGCCCCAATTGCCGCCACTATGACCCGAATTATTACAATCAGTGCCGTGAGTCTCAGGCGGAAAGGGTCATTGACAAGGATCGAAGTAACTTCTGTGATTATTTCAAGTTCAGGGATAGCGCACCCGAAGGAATAACAAAAGGCGACAACGAATCGATTCTAAAGAAGCTTGATGATCTTTTCAAATAGCGTCAGTGCCCCGCCTATGCGAAAAGCAGCAGCTTGCGCGCAAGAAATATCAAGGTCTATTGACATAAGTCAATGACCATTACATATTGTTGTGCCATACTTTATAATATTTAGGTTCTTTTTCTGAACCGGATGACAAAAGCTTTAAAGGAGACCGATTATGTTTTGCTACCAATGTGAACAAACTGCAAAGGGCGAGGCATGTACCAAGGCCGGCGTCTGCGGCAAACAGGCAGACGTTGCCGCATTACAGGACCTATTGACATATGCCCTGACAGGGCTTTCTCTCGTCGCCGTCGAAGGGAGGAAGGTCGGCATTGTTGACCGCGATATTGATGAGTTTATGTGCGGCTCTCTTTTTGCCACGCTAACCAATGTCAACTTTGATCCCGAACGATTTACAACCTTGCTCCGGCAATGCGTTCAATACAGAGATGCCCTGCTTATCAAGGTCAAGGGAGCCGGTGGAAATGTCACTTTCGCACACGATTCCGTCCGTTTCAAGCCAGCCGGCACGACCGATAAACTGGTCGCCCAAGGCGAGAAAGTAGGATTGAAATCCTATCCTGCTGTCAGTGAAGATGTTCTCTCCCTCAAGCACATAGCCCTCTTCGGCATACGCGGAATTGCGGCTTATGCAGACCACGCTGAGATTCTCGGCAAGGAGGATACTGCGCTATATGCGTTTATGCAGGAAGGGCTGGCCCAGCTTGCAAATGAGAAGGTGACGCTGGACGAAGGAATCAATCTGGTTCTCAAGTGCGGCGAGATTAATCTCAGGGCAATGGAACTCCTTGATGCCGCACATACAGGTACCTACGGCCACCCTGTTCCGACCAAAGTGCCACTCGGCTCAAAGAAAGGAAAGGCTATCCTTGTCTCGGGGCATGACCTTAAGGATCTGGAAGAACTCCTGAAGCAGACTGCGGGGAAAGGCATCTATGTATACACCCATGGAGAGATGCTCCCATCTCACGGCTATCCGGGACTGAAGAGGTACGAACATTTCTATGGGCACTATGGTACGGCTTGGCAGAATCAGGCAAAGGAGTTTGACGAATTTTACGGAGCCATTCTTATGACCACAAACTGCATCCAGAGGCCGCAGTCATCATATATGCCGAATATCTTTACTTCGGGCCAGGTAGGCTGGCCCGGAGTCAGCCATATCACAAACCGTGATTTCACAGCGGTGATCAAAAGGGCTCTGGCGCTGCCCGGCTTCGCCGTCGATACAGACAGCGGATCTGTCACCGCAGGCTTTGGCAGGAATGCCATATTGAGCGTTGCCGATAAGATCATTGAAGCTGTCAAGAATAAGAATATCCGCCATTTCTTCCTTGTCGCCGGTTGCGACGGCGCAAAGCCGGGTCGCAACTATTACACAAAGTTTGTCGAGCTAATTCCGAAGGATTGCGTCGTCCTTACACTCGCCTGCGGCAAGTTCCGCTTTTTTGATAAAGACCTTGGAGACATTGGAGGGATTCCGAGATTGCTCGATGTCGGACAGTGCAACGATGCCTATTCAGCAATTCAGGTCGCCGTGGCCCTTTCCAAGGCCTTTGGCGTCGGTGTAAACGAGCTTCCGCTTTCTATGGTACTCTCATGGTACGAGCAGAAGGCTGTCGCCATTCTCCTTACACTGCTCGCCCTCGGCATAAAGAATATTCACCTGGGTCCGTCGCTTCCGGCGTTCACCTCACCCAATGTTCTCGATTTTCTCGTAAAGAAATTCGACATCAAGCCTATCACAACGCCAGAGGCAGATTTGAAGGCCATCCTCGGTTAAGACGTTACCTTGCCTCACCTGTCGGGACAGGCGAAACACCTGTCCCGTTTCAACTATATCATTCCCAGCGATTTCTCGCGGCCGCTGCGTGCACTGTCTATACACGCACAGTATTGCGTGCGTTGCCAAAGCCCACGGCATCAAAATCGCCTGCACATCGGCAAATGCATTGAAGCATGGACTGCGATAGAGATCAGGCCAATGAACCGACCTCTTCATACCGGAAACAATCCACGAGATGATCATTGACCATTCCCACTGCCTGCATGAAAGCATAGCAGATCGTTGGACCCGCGAATTTAAACCCGTATCGCCGCAGATCCTTGCTCAGGGCCTCGGATTCGGACGTCTGCGCCGGAACATCTTCCGGCGATTGACATTTATTCTGCTTCGGCCGGCCACCAACGAATCTCCAGACATACTCGTCGAAACTGCCGAACTCCTTCTGCAGAGCAAGGAGCGATTTGGCATTCCCGATGGCAGCCTGAATCTTCAGCCGATTTCGTATGATATTCTGATTCGCAAGCAACTCCCGGACCTTGCTTTGCCTATAAACTGCAATGGCGGAGGGGTCAAAGTTATCGAAGGCAGCACGGTAGCTACTGCGCTTTCTCAAGACAGTTTCCCAGCTCAGGCCTGCCTGCATACCCTCCAGGATGAGAAACTCGAACAGGGCTCGATCATCATGGATCGGCACACCCCATTCAAGATCATGATAGTCTATCAGAGCCGCAGTGCTGGCCCACTCACAACGGTGCATTTCACAAGCATCCTCTATAATGTCCGGCCGGACTCGAATACTCCCATCAGATGAACCTTAGTGTACAAATCATTGTTAAGGAGAATATTTTTGTTTGTCAATAGTAAATCAGATTAACCAGTAAAATACCGATAGCGGTTCGGATCTAAAGAGGATTTCTCATTTATAAAAATATGTTGTAGAAGAACGAGAAAGGGGGTAAATAGACGAGGGACTGGAAAGAGAAATGACAAGATTTCCCCCTTCGGTCGAAATTCCGGTAGTATCGTGAATTATTAATATTTCTCTCGGAGTCTACCTTGAACAAACCAACGGGCGCGAAACAACACGGAGCTTCTATGCCCACCTTGACCATCAAAGAATTGCTATCCCGGAAGGAAAACGACCGGCGCTTCATGGAAAATGTCCGGGCGATGAAAAGGCTGCCCGCTTTTAAGGGGAAATTCGCCCCCTTCCCCGATTGGGTTCACCCGAGCATTCAATCCATCCTCAAGGCAAGAGGGATATATCAACTTTACAGCCACCAGGCCGAGGCGGTGCATCTGGTTGGAAAAGGCCGTGATGTGGTGATCATCACCCCGACAGCGAGCGGGAAGACCCTCTGTTATAATATTCCCGTCCTGAACAAAATCATTGAAGAGCCGGAAACACGTGCCATCTATATCTTTCCTACCAAGGCCCTCGCCCAGGACCAGATGCACGAGGTGCACAGTCTGATCACCGGCTTGCGGGCGGACATAAAGACATATACATACGACGGCGACACGCCCGACGATGCCCGCCAGGCCATCCGCAAGCAGGGACATGTCGTGGTCACGAATCCGGACATGCTCCATGCGGGAATACTCCCGCACCATACGAAATGGCAGAAGCTTTTTGCAAATCTCAGATATATAGTGATCGACGAACTTCATGTCTACAGGGGGGTGTTCGGCTCCCATTTTACAAACGTTATCAGACGCCTTGTCAGGATTTGCCGTTTTTACGGCCAGGAACCTGTCTTCATTTGCTGTTCGGCAACGGTGGCGAACCCGAAAGAGCATGCTGAGCGTCTTCTTGAGCGGCCTGTGGAACTGATCGATAGGAGCGGCGCTCCGACGGCATCGAAGACGTTTATCCTGTACAACCCGCCCATCGTCAATCGTGAACTGGGAATCCGTCAATCTGCAATGACACCGGCGAGGAAGCTAGCAGCAGAACTTATCACAAACGCAATCCAGACCATCATATTTACCACGAGCCGTTTGAATGTCGAGATACTCACAAAATACCTCAAGGATCAATTTGCCAAAGGGAAGGCCGTCGATACACACTTTGTCACGGGCTACCGGGGCGGTTACCTGCCGAATCTGCGGAGGGAGATAGAGCAGGGACTCCGCGACCGCGAGGTCATGGGCGTGGTGAGCACTAACGCTCTGGAACTGGGAATCGACATCGGCGACTTGGAATCATGCATCATGGTGGGCTACCCCGGCTCTATCGCGAGCACGTGGCAGCAGGCCGGCAGAGCCGGAAGACGGATGGGTCACAGCCTGGCTATACTCATTGCCCGGAGTAACCCGATGGATCAGTTCATCGTAGAGAACCCGGATTACTTCTTTTCCCGGTCACCGGAGCACTGCCGCGTCAATCCCGAAAATCTCCTCATACTCCTTCACCACCTGAAGAGCGCCGCCTTTGAACTTCCCTTCGAGAAAGGAGAACGCTTCGGGAGCGAAAATCTTGAGGAACTCCTTAACTACCTTGAAGAAAAAGGCGTCCTGCACAGGGTCGATGACCGCTGGCACTGGACGGCGGAAAGCTATCCCGCCGATGAAGTGAGCCTCCGGAGCATCAATCCCGAAAATGTAGTGGTCGTTGACGCCACGGAAGCAGGGGCACATAAAGTAATCGCCGAGATAGACTGGGACAGCGCCTTTTCCATGGTTCATGACGATGCCATCTACATGGTAGAATCGCAGCAATACTATGTGGACAAGCTCGATCTCGAACGAAAAACGGCATTTGTCCACAAGGTCGATGTGGATTATTACACCGATGCCATGATGTATACAAATGTCCGGGTTATCGACAGCTTTGCCCAGAAGTACCGGCACAAGATCATCGTTGAACACGGCGAGGTGCAGGTGGTGCGAAAGGTTGTGGGATATAAGAAGATTAAATTTTACACTTCGGAGAATCTCGGTTACGGGGATGTGACGCTCCCGGAAAAAGATATGCACACCACGAGCTACTGGTTCACCATTCCCAGGGATATGCTGAACGGGCTCTCCTGCACGCAGTCGGAAATCATTGACGGACTGTCCGGCCTCGCTTACAGCCTCCATCACCTTGCATCGATGCTCCTCATGTCTGACGCGCACGATATTGACCGATGCATCGGCGACAAGAGCGGTGAATGGTTTGTCCGCCATGGAGCCGGATCGCGTTTCATTACAACTTCGCCTCAAAGCGCCAGGGATGCAACGGGCGTGATGGCGGACGCCTTTGACCCAACTGTGTTTATCTTTGATGCCTATCCAGGAGGGATCGGTTTTTCGGACCTCCTGTATGCAGAGCATGACCGCCTGCTGGCCTCAGCACTGAGTCTCATTCGGAGCTGTCCTTGCAGACATGGCTGCCCCAGTTGTGTGGGACCCACCCTTGAGGTAGGTCCTGCTGCCAAAGAAACGGTCCTTGCCATCCTTGATTTGATTATCGATAAGACATGAGCACAATCAAACGGCTGCAACGCCTGACAGGTGAGGATTCACCCAAGCAAAAGAAATCCCCAAGGGCTGATGAGATCAGCGAACTTCGGAAGCGCATCGAAGCCATCACGTCGCGGCGGCCCATGGGGACGCAGAAGCCCGCCTCCAAGCTTTACAAAAGCCGCATCCCGCTTCATGACGTGATAAGGGGTGAAGAGGTTGTCAGCGCCTTCGGAAAATTCTTTATCGTCCATCGGCACCATGAAGGTTCTTCGAAGCACGGTAACCGCCGCATCAGAGAAATCGCGGCCCTTGACATGAAGGCCGCGGCGATTCTCGCTAATAACGCCGATATCGCTTCCTTCGGCTGCAAGGACGCCCTATTTCTCGATACAGAAACTACCGGACTGGCAGGCGGCACAGGCACGTTCGCCTTTCTCATCGGTGTCGGCTGGTTTGAAGACGACACGTTCCGTACGCAACAGCTATTTGCCCGTGACTTTTCCGAAGAACGCGCGTGCCTTAACTTTCTTCTCGAAATGGCCCGAGAAAAAAGTTTTCTCGTAACCTACAACGGCAGGGCATTCGATGTCGGCCTCCTATCGACGCGTTTTATCCTTAACCGTCTGCCTGACGGTCTTACTGCCATGCCCAATCTCGATCTCCTTCACCCGGCTCGCCGCCTTTTCGGGCATCGCCTGGAAAATAATCGCTTGTCTACCATGGAAAAGGATATCATCGGATTTCATCGCTATGGTGACATACCGGGAAGCGAGATTCCCCAGCGCTATTTCGACTGGCTGAGATATCGCGATCCTCGCCTGCTGGACGATGTATTTGAGCACAACCGTCTCGATGTAATTTCTATGGCGGCCCTTGCGGTTTACCTTGCCGAAATCTTATCCCCTAAACCCGACATGGCAACGAGAGAACATCTTGACCTATTAGCAGCGGCGCGCCTGCTCCTTGACCGTGGGGACTTGCCCAGCGCCCGGACGATCCTGGAGGCACTGATAAAGTCAGATGAAACTCACGTCGCCTTTGAGGCAAGGAAAAGCCTTTCACTCATCCACAAACGCCATGGTCGCTGGATTGACGCCATCAAGATCTGGGAGACAATACTTCTTAACGACCCCGGTAATTTTTTTGCCGTGGATGAGCTGGCTAAGTACCTTGAGCATAGGCAACGTAATTTTAGAAAGGCTATCGAAATAATAAGCGCGGCTCTCAGCATCCCGCATTGTAAGACAGCTTCAGAAAGGGATGCATTGGTTTATCGTCTCAAGCGTCTTAGAAGCCGAGCAGGCATTGTTAATAATGAATAGAACGATAATGGTTCAAAATTCGGTATATTTCTAAGCAATTATTGTTGACAAATAAATGACAAGTGCTTAAATTACGTAAAAATTTTTGTCAGAGCTTTTTGCGGACGTGCTTTGTAACTGAAGCAATCTCAAACTATAATATGTTGCGGGGTGTAAGATTGAGTAAATTGATTAACACCTATAGGTGTAAGAAAAAGGGGCATTTAATATCAGAAGCCTGCCAGGATACGACCTGCGAATGGCGGCTTAAGAATGAAACTTTTTTAAACTGCACATGGGTTGCCTGCAATTATGGGCCCTTTACTCTTGAGGAAGTCGGTGAGATGATGGGTGTAACCCGCGAGAGGATAAGGCAAATAGAGGCCAAAGCTCTCAAGAAGCTACAGCATAAGAAAAGAAGAGAACAACTGAAAGATTTCGCGTCACCGGACAGTGACTGGGATTTTATATAAGCTCGCAGTTTACCTATATCGATTTACCATGTCATTGAGGTCTTTACCGACCTTAAAGAATGGTACTTTTCTCGCGGGAAGGTTTATCACAACAGAGGTTTTCGGATTTCTACCTTGGATTTGCCTCCGGTTTCTGACCGTAAAATTTCCGAAGCCCCTGATTTCTATCCGTTCACCCCTCTTCAGGGCAGCGTTCATTGCCTCGAAAATAAGATGAACCACGTAGGCTATATCTTTGGGAGGATAATCCCCAATTTTTTCCTGAACCCTTTTAATCAGCTCTCTTTTCGTCATAAAACAGCGCTTTAATTGTGATCCACAATGGGCGAGAGATACAGAATGCCGTTGAATTGCTCTGCTTTTCCCCGCATCTGAAGCTCAAGGGCTGTAAACATCTCCCGAAAAAAATAATCCCAGAATCTTGATCCTTTTTTCTTTGGGTATACAACCTCAGGCTTCCCCTTTATCCCGGAGATCTCGCCGGCAAGCGTGACGGCATACCCCATATCACCCAAATAGTCGACAAGACCCAATTTCTGAGCTTGTCTTCCCGTAAAAATCCTCCCATCAGCGATCTTTCGCAGGTTCTCTTTTGGGATTTTCCTGTCCCGGGCCACCATATCAAGAAACTGATCGTATATATCATCAACCAGTTCTTGAATTAGCGCCCTTTCTTCAGACGTCATTTCCCTTACGGGTGAGCCTATGTCCTTAAACTTTCCACTCTTAACGACTGATGCTTTAAGGCCCAACTTTTTTAAGAGCGCCTCCGCATTGGCAAAGTGCATGACGGCGGAAATACTGCCCGTCATAGTTCCCGGATTGGCTACAATTTTGTCCGTGGCACAGGCAATCATATAACCTCCGGATGCTGCAACAGACCCCATGGATGTTACAACTTTCTTCTTTTTTTTCAGGGCAATTACAGCCTCATAGATCTCCTGTGAGGAAGCAACCCCCCCTCCCGGCGAATCAATTCTCAGAACAACTGCCTTGATGGTGTCGTCTTTACCAAATTGATTCAACTGTTCAAGAACATCACGTGTATCGCCAATGAACCCTTCGACTTTTACGATGCCTACCTTATTGTCAAGGGCAAATGAACGCCTGTCATCCGTCGACGACCCTAAAACATAGACTAGCAGAAAAAATACTATTACAATCAGAAATAAAAGGAATATGCCGAATATAACGGGGTGTTTTCTCACGGCTTGACATTATCCCTTGTCATTCTCTGCCATTTTTACATCGGCCAAGACCTTGCCAAGATTCGAACCGACATTTTCTTTGTTGTTCAAATACTGCGTGACTGAAGAAGATCCCTCAGATGGCGATTCATAGTCCTTTATGCTCAGCCTGATTCTTCTGTTCTGCAAATCCACACTCTTAACGATTGCCGATACTACATCGCCCACAGCATATATCTCTGACGCGGATTTTACCCTTTTATGGCTCAATTCCGATATATGAACCAGGCCTTCGACGCCTTCTTCCAGTTCTACAAAAATACCGAAGTCGGTTACATTAGTCACCTTTCCGTTAATGACCGACCCTGTAGCATAAATGAAATTCTTTTCATCCCAGGGGTTCTTGTCCACCTGCTTTATTCCCAGAGAGAATTTTTCGTTTGCCACGTCAATATTCAGGACCATTGCCTCGACTTCCTGGCCTTTCTTATACAATTCCGAAGGATGTTTTATATTTTGTTTCCAGGAAATATCAGATACATGGACAAGGCCATCTATGCCTTCCTCAATACCGACGAAAAAACCGAAGTTTGTGATATTCCGTATAACACCTTTGACGATACTCCCCTCGGGGTATTTCTGTTTAAGTGCCTCCCATGGATTTTCGGTTGTCTGTTTTAATCCTAGTGAGATACGCTTTACCTCGGGATTGACATCAAGAACCATGACTTTTACAATTTCACCCACAGATAAAACTTTAGACGGATGTTTAATCTCTCTTGTCCAGAACATCTCTGTTATATGTACAAGACCCTCCACACCCGGCTCCATTTCTACAAAGACGCCATAATCTGTGAGGTTTACTACTTTGCCCTCAATCACAGATCCTACGGCATATTTCCTCTCAATCATATCCCAGGGATTGTCCATCAGTTGCTTGAGACCCAGGGAAACCCGCTCCTTTTCTCTATCAAAAGAAAGAACTTTCACTTTCAGCTTATCGCCTTTGGAAAAATTATCCGACGGTCGCGTAATTCTTCCCCATGATATGTCAGTAACATGGAGAAGACCGTCAATTCCGCCTAAATCAATAAAGAGTCCGTAATCGGTTATATTCTTGATAACCCCTTCCATAATCTTTCCTTCCTCGATACCTTCGAGGGCTTCCCTCTTTGCCTCAACCCTTTCCTGCTCCAATATAGATCTTCTGGAGAGCACAACATTGTTTCTCTTCCTGTCATACTTGAGAACATTGAACATCAATGTCTGCCCCACGTATTTATCGAGGTCTCTTACAGGCCGGACATCCACCTGAGAACCGGGGAGAAAGGCCAAAATCCCAATATCCACAGAGAGTCCACCTTTAACTCTCTCTACGACCGTACCCTTTACGGGAGTATTATGTTCACACGCATTTTTAACATCATCCCATACTTTAATCTTTACAGCTTTATCCCTCGACAGGACCAGATTGCCATCCGTATCCCTTCTGTCGACCAAGACTTCCAGTTCATCACCAACGGCAAGTGAAATATTCCCCTCCTCATCCTTCAATTCCCTTGCCGGGATATAACCTTCCGTTTTCCAGCCCACATCTACCATAAGGACGTCACTATTTATCTGGACAACCTTGCCCATCACGATCTGGCCAAGCTGGACGCTCTGCAAACTCTGTTCATATAATTCTCTAAACCCGACATCCTCTTCTTTACCGGCAACCTTTTGAGGAACTGCTTTTTCGGCTGGCGCTTTTTCGTTAACCTTCTCACCGTTACTTTGTTCTTTAGAAATTGAGTTATTGCTGTTAACCATTAAACCGTTACCCCCTGAATTTTATAAAAAAACTTTCATAAGACAAAATCAAGTAGCATACTGGTTATGAAATATCAAGATAATTCAAAATTTCTCGCTTCAGGTTAATCTACGCAGAATATCCCATGAATTCAGTGCAGTTAAGAATCATGCTGCATCAGCTATTTACGCTCCTGACTTAAGGCGCATGCACCCTTAATTATAGAAATCATCTTCTCAACAACTTCTGCGACACTCATGCATGTAGAGTCCACAATAATTGCATCTTCGGAGGCCTTCAAGGGGGCTATTTTTCTCTCCTGATCTTGCCTGTCCCTGACAACCAAGTCCCATGCAACTGTCTTATGGTCCGCACTGCCGCCCTGCGTGAGCAGTTCACTGTAGCGCCTTCTAACCCTTTCCTCCACGCCTGCATCTAGATAGAACTTATAATCGGCCATTGGGAAAACCACTGTCCCCATGTCTCTGCCTTCGGCGACTATACCCCCTCTTTCCCCTGCTTTGCGCTGAATTGACAGCAGTCTCTCCCTGACTGCGGAAACTGCCGAAACCGTTGACGCGACAAGACCTACCTCCTCACTCCTGATCCTTTTCGTTACATTTACACCATCGATAAAGACATTTAAGCTGCCATCTATGTTTTCGAGATATATCTCTATGCGAGCACATAAGGCGGCAAGTGCCTTTTCGTCGTCCGGCAAAATCCCTCCCTGGATAACTTTGTAGGCAAACGCCCTGTAGAGAGCACCCGTGTCCAGATAAATATATGATAATTTTCTTGCAAGGGCCTTGCTGACTGTACTTTTGCCCGCACCGGCAGGGCCGTCAATGGTAACAACGAACTTTTTTTTCATGGTTAAGCGCCTTTAGAAACAACTTTCACAACCTATTGAAGACGAAGGCAACCAGTGTGACATGATCTCATACACCAGCGCTATAGCATATTGATCAACCCTTAACAATATTGAATAGTAACGCATACCAGTTGCGATCGGCTTCACATCTCCGATGGCGCCACATAAACGATGACTTGATTATGACTGCCAAAAGAGTTAATAAGGAAATACAACCTCATCATATTCCCCTAATAAAGCGCCTATAATCAAATGATAATTTCTTAATTGGAGAGGTTACCCATTGAATCAATTCCACATCTTCCGAAGAAACGGGACGGGAATTATCCCTGCCATTATTATGCTTCTGATCTTTCAGGCCGCTGGATTAGCGCATGCTTCTTTTACTATTGAAGATGAAAGAAAACTCGGAAAGGAATTTTATGAGAGGCTCGAAAAAAGTGATGTTTTGATCCATGACCAGAAGATAGATGCCTACATAAGTCAGTTAGGGAGTAAAGTGCTCGCCCAAAGTGAAAAGGCTCCTTTTGAATTTCGCTTCTCGGTGATCAAGAGTTCGGCAATCAATGCTTTTGCTACGCCGGGCGGCTATGTGTATGTCAATAGAGGTTTAATCACCCTGGTTGAAACGGAGAGTGAGCTGGCGTCCGTACTTGCACATGAAATAGCACATATAAATAAAAGACATGTGGCGAGTATCATAGAAAAATCGCAGAAGGTCGGCATCGCTACGCTCGCCGCAGTTCTTGCCGGTGCATTTCTTGGAGGCGGAGGGGAACTCACTGCCGCTGTCGCCAGCTTCTCTTTGGCAACTGCCACAACCCTAAGTCTAAAATACAGTCGCGAACACGAAGAAGAGGCGGACAGACTGGGTATGTCCTACCTGGTCAGTGCGGGATATGACGGCAAAGCCATGTTAGATTTTATGAAGTTGATGAGAAGGTATGAGTTTTACTCCAGCAATATACCATCATATTTCCTCACCCATCCGGGGACCGAGGAAAGGATCGGCTATATCGATGCCCTGCTTCAGACTACGTATACCCAAAAGGGACGCGATAGTATGATCGGGAATTTAAAAAGAGTACAAACAATCCTCATGTTTGGAGAAAAGAACCTCGATTCGAGTCTTCATTATTTTCAAAATGATCTGCAAAAAAACCCGAACGATGTCGATTCCCTCTACGGGATGGCAGTAACACAGGAAAAGCTCGGCCGAACTGACGAATCCTTGATCAACTTCCGTAAAGCCCTGAGCCTGTCTCCTGATGACCAGGACATAACCAGGGATCTCGGAATTCTGTATTTTAAACTCGGTCGGACCGCGGACGCGATTGTCTTCCTTAGCAAGGCATTGACCCTTAAGGAAGACGATCTCAACACTTTGCTCCACCTCGGCAGGTCTTATGAATTGCAGGGTGATTACACAGCAGCTTTGAATCTCTATAAGAGAATCGAAAAGAAAAATATAAATGATGCAGATATATACTACAGTATCGCTATGGCGTACGGCAAGACAAACAATCCTGGCGACTCCCACTACTATTTCGGCATCTACTTCAAGAAAAAAAAGAAGGTAGACAGCGCCCTTTTTCACTTCAAGGAAGCCTTGAAATATTTTCCCGCACAGGGTGAGAGATCTCAGGAAATAGAAAAGGAGATCAAGTCAATAAAACGCTGAGAGTCTGCATCTTTGCTTAAGACATATCAATCTGGCTCGGCGTCAGCTCCTTCTTTGCATAGTCGAGATGGATCCGCTCCTTGATAAACAATTCGAAGAGGTCTCTATCAATATGATTGTCCTTCACCATATTTCCCATTATTTTAATCGCTTCCGCTAGAGTCTTTCCCTTCTTGTACGGTCTGTCCTTTGCAGTTAATGCATCGAAGATGTCCGCAAGGGCAATGATTCGAGCCTGGAGGGGAATCCCATCGCCTTTTAATCCAAAGGGATAACCGGCGCCATCGATCCTCTCATGATGGGAAGAAGCATAATAGGAAACGTTCCTTAACTTCTTAGGAAACGGCAGCTGACAGAGCATCTTATGGGTAACAGTAACGTGATTCTTGATGATCTCTTTCTCCTTGTCAGTAAGAGTACCTAAGGGAATGCTCAGATTGTATACCTCATCATCGCTGAGCAAATTTCGCAGTTCTCCGCCCAGATTCCATTTCCTCCCTGCTATATTCTTCAGTCGGTCAAGCATCTTTTCATCCATGAATTTTGTTCCCATATTAATATCTGCAAGAAAGTCATAGTCCGCGTCCAAATCCATTTCTTCTTTAGCAGCGCTATCGATTGTCTTCTCCATACTCTTCCTATTTCTCTGTCTATTTCCGTTTTTCAGCTTTTCAATTGCACGTTCCCGTCTCAGGATCTCAAACCTTTCTTTTAAGGCTTCCATCCTGTTATATATTGTTTCAAGTTTTTTCCCCTTATCGACAATATATTCCGGCGTAGTTATCTTGCCAACGTCATGAAGCCAAGCAGAGATGCGGAGTTCCTTCAATTTATCTTCATCAAAGCAGATGCCCGCATATGGCCCCTCCACGCTCTTATTTATCTTTTCCGCAATGCCCATAGTCAACTCTGAAACGCGACGAACATGACCGCCTGTGTAAGGAGATTTCTCATCAATCGCAGTAGCAATCGTTCTGATGAAAGATTCCAATAGGTTTTCAAGATCATGTATTAGGCGATTATTGGAAATGGCAACAGCCGCCTGAGATGCTAATGACTCTGTCATTTTCTGATTTTCTATTGAAAACGAGATGACTTCCGTCTTCCCTTCAATTTGGGTATTCAATAACTGCAAGACACCGATAATGTCATTCTCATGATTTCGCATGGGAACTACGAGCATGGACTCGGAGCGGTATCCCGTTTCAGCATCGAATTTCCTGGTACCTTCAAAATTAAACCCCTCTGCATGATAGACATCAGAAATATTTACTACCTGACCTGTAATGGCGGCATATGCAGAAACATTGGCATGATTTGGCTTCCCATCGAGATTCTTTAATTTTACAGACGGCCAGGTAATCTTTCCGCCCGTTCCCCCCATACGGATATTTAAAGAAGTGTTCTGCACAATGGCGAAGTGGAGTTCTTCTTCATCGTCAGACATGATATACAGGGTGCCGCCATCAGCATTTGTAAAGTCTCTCGCCTCATCGACAATCATTTCCAAGAGCCTGTCCAGGTTCTTTTCCGCCGATAGAGCCGTCCCTATTTGATTTAACCGCCTGATCTGATCAAGCTGTTTTTCCATGAATCCTTTAACTTCCGGTGCCAGTTTGCTCAATAATATATTGACCTGGTCGTTTTCGTTACCACAAACAGGTTTTGCTTTCTTATCCTTGTCCATAGGACACCCTCGAAGAAATTCAAATGCTCAGTGGAAGATGTATGCCTTAAGAAAATACGATATTCGAAGCGCGCCTTTCGACAATTTCAGGATAGACTCATCGGGAAATGAGGCATAAAAAATACTCTGCATAGTTCGACATGAGCCCGGGGAGGGAAGAATGAGACGCGACACCGGCGTACTTTGCCCTAATTCCTTTTATGGTATTCATCTTAGTGCATGATCTATCTCAATCGGACAACAGGTACATCTTTCTTGAGTTTCTCTCTGAAGTATTCCATCTCTTCCTGCGAATACGCTTCATACTTCAGAAATTGTTTATCAAGAGTCCTTGTGGGAATAAACTGCTGCAATATGTAACAGCTGGCATTTCTCAGTAGCTTCCCCATCTCCAAAAGATCATCTTCGTGTAGCAGTTTCTTGGGGATGGTTGTGCGAAATTCATAAGGCATCCCAGATTTCATAATTATTTCTATACTCTGTCTAATCTTATCCTCATCAATCTTTGACCTTGTCACTGTCCTGTATTTGTGGAGCGGCCCTTTCATATCCATGGCAATATAGTCGACAAGCCGGCCACTGATGAGTTGTTTCAACACCTCAGGAAAGGAACCGTTCGTATCTAATTTGATCAAGTATCCGATTTTTCTAACACACTTTATAAAGTCGATCAAGTCATGATGTATCGTCGGTTCGCCTCCCGTAATCGTCAGAGCATCAAGCTTTCCCTTACGTCTCTCTAAGAAAGAAAATACTCCTTCCTCCGAGAGACATTCCCTATAGAGATCCGGATCCACTAATTCCGGATTATAACAGTAGGGACACCTGAAGTTACAACCCTGCGTAAATGCGATTGCACTTATTTTCCCGGGATATTCGATCAATGATACCTTCTGCAACCCGCCAATCTGCATCTTCTAAAAACTGAAAACCCTCCTCCCTCTATATTCTTCCTGTTTCCCCAAATTCCATTGTTTAACAGGTCGCAGATAACCGACCACACGTGAATATATCTCACAGGCTTCCATACAAATGGGACATGTCTCTTTCTCGCCGCTTAAATAACCATGCGAGGGACAAACACTAAAGGTAGGCGTGAACGTAAGGTAGGGCAAGTGATACTCGGTGCATACCTTGCGCACAAATGTCTTTACAGCTGATGCATCACTAATTCTTTCTCCTGCATATGTGTGAAAAACGGTTCCTCCCGTGTACCTCGCCTGGATTTCATCTTGCAGATCCAGGGCTTCAAATATATCGTCCGTAAAGTTCACAGGCAGCTGCGTAGAGTTAGTGTAAAAAGGTTCACCTTTGCTCTCCGCATATATATCCTGATTGGCGCAGATGATGTCTGTATATTTTGCCTTATCGATTTTCGCAAGGCGGTATGAAGTGCCTTCCGCAGGAGTCGATTCAAGATTATAGTTGTTCCCCGTTTCCTTTTGGAATTCTATAAGCCTTTTTCTCATGAAATCCAATATCTTCAAAGTGAATTTCTGCCCTTCCTCAGATGCTATATTCTTACCTAAAAAATTGAGACAGGCTTCATTCATACCGACAAGCCCAATTGTTGAGAAGTGATTTTTCCAATATTCGCCAAAGCGTTTCTTTATATCTCTCAGATAATATTTTGTGTAAGGATAGAGGTTTCCCTCAGTAAATTTTTCCAGTACTTTTCTCTTGGTCTCCAAACTCTCCTTGGCAATGATCATGAGCTTTTCCAGACGTTCCATAAATTCGTCTTCTGTCTTAGACAGGTAGCCGACTCTCGGCATATTAATCGTAATCACGCCAATAGAACCCGTTAATGGATTTGAGCCGAATAGACCCCCTCCCCTTTTCTCCAATTCCCTGTTATCAATACGAAGTCTGCAGCACATGCTTCTCGCATCCTCCGGGTTCATGTCTGAGTTTATGAAATTCGAAAAATAGGGCACCCCATACTTGGCTGTCATTTCCCATAAGTCGTCAAGATTAGGATCCTCCCACTTGAATTCCTTTGTTATGTTATATGTTGGTATGGGAAAAGTAAAAACCCTGCCCTTGGCATCTCCGTCAGCCATGACCCGAAGGAAAGCCTTATTGAAGAGGTTCATCTCCTCCTGAAAATCCTTGTACGTCTCTTTCTGCGGTTTACCTCCAATAATTACACTTTGATCGGCGTAATACTTCGGCACCGTAACATCCAGGGTGACGTTTGTAAACGGGGTCTGGAAACCTACCCTCGTCGGAACGTTAATATTAAAAATAAATTCCTGCAGAGCCTGCCTTATTTCACTATAACCCAAACGATCGTACCTTATGAAAGGCGCCAGGAGGGTATCAAAATTGGAGAAAGCCTGAGCGCCGGCCGCTTCCCCCTGAAGGGTATAAAAGAAATTAACGACCTGCCCCAAGGCACTGCGAAGGTGCTTGGCCGGTTTGCTCTCAACTTTACCGGACACTCCCCTGAAACCCTCCAGAAGAAGATCATACAGATCCCACCCAACACAGTATACGGAAAGAAGACTCAAATCATGGATATGGAAATCGCCGTCCGTGTGTGCTTTTCTGATTTCCGGCGAATAAATCTCATTCAACCAGTAGACCTTACTCACTTCGGAAGATATATAGTTGTTCAAACCTTGCAAAGAATAATCCATGTTGCTGTTCTCATTAATCTTCCAGTCTTTCTTCTTAAGATACTGATCGACCAGATCAACCTCCATCTTATTGGTAATTTCCCTTAATCTGGCGTGTTGATCCCTATAGATTATATAAGCTTTAGCGGTTCGACGATAAGGAGAAGATAAAAGAACCTCTTCCACGATGTCCTGAAACTCTTCCACTGTCATTACCTTGTCGTCGAAGAGTTTCTCCGCTAAATTAAGAACTTTTATCGTGAGTTTTCTCGCTATGGCCCCATCAAACTCACCCGTTGCGGCCCCGGCCTTCTCAATGGCATTGGTTATCTTTTCTGCGTTGAATTTTACTAGCCGGCCATCCCTCTTTCTTATCTTTTCATGCATATGATGCCCCCTCCTTGGCTCCGCAATGAAAGTGTGGTCTCAGTGCAATCATTCTACCCAATATATTGGGGTAGGAGATACTCATACTACTATATATTGATATAATCAAGACAAAAAATAGTTTTTTTTCCATCTTGATCTATCCCTTTTCTCAATCGCCAAGTGCGCGCAATTCTGCGACATTAAGTATTCAGATTCCCAAAAATATCGTCCCTCCACCAGCGGACTGCCATAAATTGAGGCGGGTCAAGCGGGTCACGGCATCTCCTGGGCATCCAAGATCAGCCGTCTCTCGAGAATTGCCTTTGTGACGATTGAAGCATCATGATTTTGCGAACTGGCGGGGTGAGCAGGAAAAATACGGCAATCACCGGAAACCATCAGATATTCGGGAATATCCTCTGCGAAGATCCTATTGGGCTAAGCAGGAATATGCAGGAAAGGCCTATCGTCAGCAGGTCTGCAATAAACTTTTTCCCACCGAGACAGGCCTCATATGTATCACGCCGAATCCGTCATCCTTATTTTTTCAATGTCTTCTTAACCAGGACTTGCGAATTACGAAACATAATTTCTGTTTCAGCCTCTGTCAAACCTGCACCCAGTGCTATTTTCCGCGCCATCTCCTTATGGACAAGATCATGGGGGGCATGGCTGTCGCTATTTAGAATGAGAGGGGCTTTTGATTGGCGGGCCATCTTTGCGACATGTCCATTTGTTAAACTGTGTCCCTTCCTGGTCGTAATTTCGAGATATATTGAATTTCTTGCCGCCTCCATAGCTTCTTCTTCAGTAATCAGGCCGGGATGCGCAAGTATATCAATAGGAGCTCTAAGGGCGGCAACATTAGTGCCTGCCACAACCGGTTCAACAATCGTTTCTCCGTGCACTACAATGATCTTCGCTCCTGTATGTCTGGCCTCCACGGCAAGATCGTAAATATATTCCGGAGGAACATGGGTCAGCTCTATACCTGGAATCACATGTATGGCAAGGGCATCAGTCAATTTCTGACAGACTTTAACAAGCCGGGGAATAATAAAATCAAAATTGGAATGGTCACCATGATCGGTTATGGCAAGGACACTGTATCCCGTTACTTTCGCCCTCCTCGCCAGTTCTGAGGGAATCAGTTCACCGTCACTAAAAATTGAATGGGTATGCAGGTCTATCACAGGGCGTTACCTCACCGGTAGGTTAAGCAATAGCGACCATTTCACTTGGTCAGCTGATCGATATTAACTAGCAGATTTCTGAGATAAGGTCAATGAACGATATAATTATTCAATGGAAACAAAGTAGATGATTCCATCAGAACGAGGGTTGAAACGAGAAACTCATAGTTGTTTCCTCCGCATGCGCCCTGCCCGTGCGAATAGGACATTCAATCTTTTTCTTGACAAACATCTTCAAATCCATGTTAGTCTCTGTCATTAAATAAGGACTTAATTCCCCATCTACGTTTATGCTTAAAATTATCGATCGATATATCCTCAAGGAAATTGCCTATCCATTTTTCCTTATTCTCTTTGTTCTGACATTTGTTCTTCTCATGGGTAAGATCATACAGCTCATGGACCTCATGGTCAATAAGGGCGTTAGTTTCGTCGATATATCAAAGCTTTTTCTACTGTTAACACCGTCATTTCTGATATTGACCATTCCCATATCACTGCTGATCTCAATACTGATTGGATTGGGGAGGCTTTCCGGTGACAACGAATTAACCATTCTAAAGGCATCCGGCATGAGCTTATACAAACTCGTAGGCCCTGTTGCCCTTGCTTCACTAATAGCCTTTACTATAACCGCTGTCACGAGTCTTTTTTTAGTTCCCCACAGCAAATATGCGACGAAAAATTTGCTCTTTAACGTCGCAAAGAAAAAAGCGAGCGTCGGCATTAAAGAAAAAGTGTTCAACGACGATTTCAAAGGAATTCTTCTTTACGCAGAAAGTATTCCTGTTCACGGCGATTACATGGAGGGAGTCGTCATCCAAGATACAAGAATCAGCAAGGAACCCAGCACCATTATAGCGGAGAAAGCTTTTCTTGTATCAGACCCTTCACTGATGACAGTAACTCTGCGATTGGAAAACGGCAGTACGCATACGGTCGACAAAATGCTTAAGAACTATCGAAAAATGGACTTCAGCTCATATGACGTAAATCTCGATATTGAGTCGTCTATCGCTGAAGCAAGAAAAGTTAACGCAAAGGACAGTACCGAGATGACGGTCTGGGAACTGTCTCAGAGGCTTAAGACGGCTGGTTTGGAAGATGCAGTTTTCAGGGAAATGGCCATTGAATTTTATAAGACGATCACAACTCCTCTTGCATGCATAGTCTTCGGCATTCTGGGAATTCCCTTGAGTATCAGGGCGCACAGGGCTGTAAGATCAAGGGGGTTTACTCTCGGCCTTATCATAGTGTTCATTTATTACATCATACGTCTCGGCGGCGAGGCCCTCGTGGAAACAGGAAGACTCTCACCTCTTATCGGAACATGGTCTCCCAATATCATATTCTGTATTGTTGGATTTTATCTCTTGATCAGGGCGGCAAATGACAGGCCCCTTCGCATAGAGATACCCATCGGAGCCTATTTGAAGAACCTGATGGGCAAGTGTGCAAAGAGAATTGATTCATGACTATATTAGATCGATATGTAACCAAAGAGTTTATCAGGTTGTTTGTCCTCGTCCTAGCGATGTTCACGTCGCTCTTCCTGATTGTTGAATTTTTTGAACGCATAAGAATGTTCCTGAGCAACAATGCCTCCCTCAGGCAGATCCTATCATACTTCTTTTTCATGATCCCCATGATGATTTCACAGACTATTCCCGCTACCGTACTGCTCGCAGCCCTTTTGACTTTCAGCACCCTTGCCAGAAATTCCGAAGTGCTGGCCATGAAAGCAAACGGCATCAGCCTCTATAGAACTTCCATGCCAGTGTTTATCATATCTGTGCTGATCTGTATATTTGCATTTCTCAATAGTGAACTTGTTACACCATACAGTAACCAGAAGGCGGACAACATTGTATACGTGGAAGTGCAAAAGCGAGAACCACTGGGAACATTCAAGCAAAATCAACTCTGGTACAGAGGACAGAGCGGCATATACAATTTCCGGTTTATTGATCCTAAAACAAATATTATACAGGGAATTACGATAAATTATATGGATAAGAACTTTACGCTGACGGCGCGTATCGACGCGGAAAAAGCGGAATGGAAAGATAACAAATGGGTATTTTACAACCTCTTGATAACGCGCTTTGGAGGAGAATTCCCCTCACTCGAGTGGGCTTCCTCTAAAGTGATAGACCTTCCGGAGAAACCAGCGGATTTCAACCTCATTCAAAAAGAAGCTGAAAAGATGGGATTTATTGAACTAAAAAACTACATCAGGAAGCTTCAATCTGAGGGGTACGATGCGACACGATATTTAGTTGATATGCACGGCAAAATCGCATTTACCCTCGTCATCATCATTCTTATTACGATTGGTATTTCCTTTTCACTTATCAGGACCGAGCGTAGCGGCGGCGTCATGCAGAGCATCGGCGTTGGCATTATCATAGGATTCTCCTATTGGATTGTCCATGCCTTCTCCATGTCTCTTGGCCGCTCCGGTTCAATACCTCCCATTCTCTCCGCATGGTTTGCAAACATTATTTTCGGAGCCGCATCGGTTATCATGTTCTTGCGCGTCAAGACCTGAGTCCGGTCCCTGATTCCTGCTTCCCTAGTAACGGTAATAATCGGGCTTGAAGGGCCCCGCTATGGGAATGCCAAGATAATCGGCCTGTTCTTTGGTTAATCTTGACAGTTTGGCGCCCAGTCTTCTTAAATGTAGTCTTGCTACCTCTTCATCTATCTTTTTTGGCAGGGTGTGAACACCAACTTCATATTTCCCGGATGCAAGTTCAATTTGAGCAAGGCACTGATTGGTAAAGCTGGTACTCATGACAAAGCTTGGATGACCGGTAGCACAGCCGAGGTTTACCAGTCTTCCTTCCGCAAGAACGATAATTGAATGCCCGGACTTGAGAGTCCATTTGTCGACCTGGGGCTTTATGTTTTCCCGTTTGCAACCTTTGCTTTTTTCCAAATATTGCATGTCTATCTCGCTGTCAAAGTGGCCTATATTACATATAATGGCCTCATTCTTCATCCTGTTCATATGCCTCCCGGTGATGACCTTGCAGCAGCCCGTGGCCGTAATAAAAATATCGCCCTTTGAGACGACATCGTCCAGCGCCTTCACGTCATAGCCCTCCATAGCCGCCTGAAGAGCGCTAATCGGATCGATCTCGGTGATGACCACCCGGGCTCCAAAACCCCTCATTGATTGCGCACATCCCTTACCAACGTCGCCATATCCGCAGATGACAACCATCTTGCCAGCAACCATCACGTCAGTTGCCCTCTTAAGCCCATCAGCGAGCGATTCCCGGCAGCCATACAGATTATCAAATTTTGACTTGGTCACCGAATCATTGACATTGATGGCCGGAAAGAGAAGTTCACCTGCTTGCGCCATCTGGTAAAGCCTGTGAACACCCGTTGTTGTCTCTTCAGATACGCCAAGAATTCCGGAAGCGACTTTATGCCAGTGCTTAGGATCCCGTTGCAACGAGTGTCTCATGCGATCCACAATAATCTGTAATTCTCTATGATCGTATTTTCGCTCGAGCAGCAAAGGATCATTTTCATACTTGACGCCCTGATGAATATAAAGTGTTGCGTCGCCTCCGTCATCGACAATAAGATCGGGGCCGGAGCCGTCAGGCCATGTCAGCGCCTGTTCTGTACACCACCAGTATTCTTCAAGCGTTTCACCCTTCCAAGCAAAAACAGCCGCAGATCTTGCCTTCGCTATTGCCGCGGCCGCATGATCCTGAGTCGAGAAAATATTGCATGATGCCCATCTGATGTCTCCGCCAAGCTCTTTAAGCGTCTCTATAAGCATGGCTGTCTGAATTGTCATGTGCAGGCTGCCCGCGATCTTTAACCCCATGAGCGGCTTCTTGGGACCATATTTTGCCCTCACGGCCATAAGTCCAGGCATTTCATTTTCGGCAAGTTCAATCTCTTTTCGTCCCCAGCCGGCAAGACCGATCTCTGATATTTTGTATGGTAAATTCTTGACAAGTTTCAGATATGTCATAAGCTCCTCCACTCCGAATCTTAGGGCTCGATGCCTTGACGTCTATATTGACGCAGCCTGTCTTAAGGCTTCAACCATGTCGGCCTTTTCCCAGATATAGTCATCCAGGAAAAATGTCTTGGGAAGTTTTCGGTAAATGTTACCGTCCAGAAGGTCAAATTTTTCAATCATGCCTCTGGGAGACAAGTCGAAATATTCTTTAATTAGCATATTGACTTTAGCGTCGGAAACAATTCCCGTACCAAAAGTATTTACGTAGACGGAAATGGGCCTGGCCATGCCGATGGCATATGCCACTTGTATGGCGCATTTTTTTGCGAGCCCCGCGGCAACAATATTCTTTGCAACATAGCGAGCGCCCAGTACTGCCGAGCAATCTACCTTTTCCGGCGATTTATTGACAATGGAACCGCCTCCGATTTGAGCGCCCGGATACCCTCCATAAAGCTGAACGACAAGTTTCCGTCCTGTCACTCCTGAATCCGCTGCACTGCACGAATTGATCGCCTGCCATTCCCCGGTCGGATTGAAAAGAAATTCCGTTTTTTCATCGACCCAACCTTTGAGGCATTCCATAGCAAGACGCTTAGCCTGAGGTTCTACACTGGCTCTCGCATTATCAGGCACTTCACGGTAATCGATTGCATTAGACATGAGAACCGTCGCCACTCGTTGCGGAACGCCCTTGTCATTATATTCCACTGTTATCTGTCCTTTGCCGTCCGGAGCAAATATTGGATTCCCGCAATTCTCAAAGGCCCTCATCATCCTGGTGGACAATACGTAGGGAAGCGGAAGCAACTCAGGCGTCTCATCGCAGGCAAATCCATATATGATGCCCTGATCCCCCGCACCGATTTCCTTGTATTTGCCCATATCTGCCCGGGTACCAATATTGATGTCCGGAGATTGTTCTATAATGGTATTGAGTATACCCATTGAATTTCCGTTGAGACCAAGACGATAATCGACGTAGCCTATTGAAAGAACTGTATCGCGAACAATTTTCTCCACATCCACATAAACCCGAGTGGCAACTTCTCCGCCGACTATACAGAGACCCTTGCCGAGGAATATCTCAATGCCGCAATGCGGCATGGTATCCGCAGTAACCCCGATTTTATGTTCCTCATCGAGAATGGCGGCGATGATATTCGCTGCTATCGAATCGCATACAATATCCGGATGTCCAACCTTAACGCTTTCAGATGTTATTAGCATATGTTCTCACCTTTCATTTTAAGATTAATCATTGTTCTTATTAAATCTAATTCAATTCATCTATTTTATCCTTCCCGCCGTAAAATTTGTCCTTCCTTCTCGCGCGCTCCGACGGAGTTATGATACCGACAGAAATAATGTACGTTAAGGCTTCCTCGACTGACATACCCACCTCAACCAATTCATCTTCTGGCACTATAATGAGATAGCCCGATGTCGGGTTGGGGGTTGTCGGCAAGAAAACGCTGATCAGATTCTCCCCGGTCTCCCTCTTGATCTCCCAATTTGGTTTGCCTGTCACAAAGCCAATTGTGTATAAACCTTTCCTGGGAAATTCTACCAGCACAACCCGCTTGAAACTGCTTCTCCTGTCCATGACCATGGTATCGGAGAATCGTTTGATAGCCTGATAAATATTCCTTACAAACGGTATCCTATAAAGAAGGTCTTCTCCGGATTGGACTATTTTATTGCCGACATAACTCGCTGTGATGAGGCCGCAGATGAAAATCAAGATTACGGTTACAATAGTTCCAAGGCCGGGAATATGGATACCGAGTAACGTGTCAGGATGATACCTTAAGGGGATAATCTTAAGCAGACTATCCATTATATCTATGAGAAAGAAAAGGATATAAAGCGTCAATCCTATCGGGACAGTAACAGCAAGACCCGTCAAAAAAATCTGCTTCAGTTTCTTTTTCAATGGTCGATGACCTTCATGCCTTTTTCAAAGTATGCATACTTAACAAAAAAATAAGCTGTTTTCAACTGCTATTTAAAAAGGGGTTAGGTGCAACTACACCAAAACCCCTTCTAGAATTCAGATCTCGAATTGTTGCTTATTCGGTACAGCTCTTGTGAATACTACTTATCCTTCTTGACCCTGTTCTTATCGTCCAAAAAAATACATTTAGGACGCCACTTCTTTGGAGCAGGATCGTCAAGCAGAGCATAGCTCGCAACAATAACAATGTCGCCCTTGGAAGCTTTCCATGCTGCAGCGCCATTGAGACATATGACGCCGGAATCCTGTTCTCCCTCTATCACGTAAGTGGAAAATCTCTCCCCGTTGGAGACATTATATATGTCAACTCTCTCATAGGGCAGTATATCCGCAGCATTCATCAACCTCTTATCGATTGTGATGCTACCTTCATAGTGGAGGTTGGCATCAGTCACTGTTGCCCTGTGCAATTTTGATTTGAGCATAAACCTTTGCATGTTGTGTCTTCCCACCTCCAGAAAAGCCAAACTTCAACATTCTAAGTAATCATCATACGTCAAGCCGATTCCCGAATACGTAATTGTCTATCAGTCTCGTCTTATTAATCTTGACGGCAAGGGCCAAAACAGACTCTCCCTCAATATATCCGATATCCTTAAGGGTTGTTGTATCGCATATTTTAGCATAATCGATATTTGTATGGGGATGACGTTCTATGTACTTTCTCACCTGCGCCAGGATAGCCGCGACATCCCTTTCTCCCCTGTCATACATCTCTTTTGCTATCTTTAAGGAACGGCTCATACTCAGAGCCGCTTCCCTTTCATCTGTTTTCAAGTACACATTTCGCGAGCTCATAGCGAGGCCATCAGGTTCCCTCACTATCGGCATGCCAATAATATCGAGGTCCATATTAAGGTCTAGAACCATTCTCTTAATGGCTACAAGTTGCTGGAAGTCCTTCTCGCCGAAGATCGCATAGTGCGGTTTGACAATATTGAAAAGTTTTGCGCATACTGTTGTGACGCCGCGGAAATGCCCGGGCCGGGACATTCCACAGAGGTTCTGGGTAACGTTCTCAACATTGACATAGGTCTGATAATGTTCAGGGTACATCTCTTTATCTTCCGGATAGAAGATCACATCAACGCCTACATCGCCCGCCAAGTCCTTATCTCTCTCAAAATCTCTCGGATACTTTTCAAAATCTTCACTCGGACCGAATTGCGTCGGGTTCACATAGATGCTGATAGCCAGGCAGTCCGCCCGCTGCCTTCCTTCTCTCATCAAACTCAAATGGCCATCGTGAAAATAACCCATTGTAGGAACAAAGGATATTTTCTGTCCCGAATTCCTGGCGGATTCGGAGAATACCTGCATTTCTCTGATGGAACTAATAATCTTCATCTCAATCCCGCATCCATAAAAAAAGCCTCAACGTCAGAGACGCGAGGCTTTACATATAACCCGTGCAGTATGCCTTCGTTTTACCTCCCGTCTCAGTCCGCAACCGGATCCAAGCGGCCAATAGTCATTAACAAAATAACAGGATCGTGTCAAGGCATTTTTATTGAATGGAGGGAGTTAGATAATTTTCCGATTTCGACAGCCGTCAGTGTCTCGCCCCTTCTCGCGCCATCGATGCCTGAATTCTTGAGTGCATTTGCCATATCCATATCCGAATAACCCAACAACTTGAGGCCCCTAAGATTATTCAACAACGTTTTCCGTCTTTTGGCAAAAGCTGTTTTCGCAATCTTGAAGAAAAAATCATGATCTGCCAAATCCAGTTGAGGCTTTTCTCGGATCACCATTTTCAGCACGGAGGACATTACCGCAGGCTTCGGATAGAAACAGTTGCGGGGGATTGCCATTTCACGAGAGCATAGAAGATACATGGAAACCAGAACCGTCGGCACCCCGTAAGCCTTTGTCCCGGGTGTCGCAGTAAGCCTGTCTGCCAGTTCCTTTTGAAACATGAGAATCATGGACGATATATGGTCCCGGTAAGCCAACAATCGGAATAGTATCTGTGAAGAAATGTTATAGGGAATATTTCCGATGACCTTGATCTTCCGCGATGGCAATTCGCCGATGGCTGAGGAAAAATCATATTCAAGGACATCTGCCTGGACAATGTCCACATGACGGTAAGGCGCCATCCTTTTTTTCAAGATACCGACCATTCTTGGATCTATGTCGAGGGCAATCACCTTCTTTGCCTGTTTCGCTATTGACTCTGTCATGAGACCCACGCCCGCACCTATCTCGACTATGATATCATCTTCCTGGATATTTGATATTCTGATGATCTTGTTTATGGCATTTCTATCCTCGAGAAAAGACTGGCCCAAGCGTTTGAGCGGCCGGATCCCATGATCTGTGAGGATTTCTCTTACTGTCGTCATAATTCCCTTTTAAGGCACTTCCGAGAATCGCGGCACTATGAATTATGCTTTAATAAAGAATCCAGGGGCCATCTGGAAACTGCGTTTAAATTAAAAGAGTCCTTTAGCCCCCTTGTCAATAGATGCCAACCTACGACGGCAATCATAGCCGCATTATCCGTACAAAAGATGGGGGGCGGAATGTACACATGAAATCCCTTGAGCCTGGATTCCTCGGCAAATCTTTCTCTGAGTCGGCTGTTTGCAGCAACCCCGCCACATACGACAATTCTTGATATAGAGTGAATCTCCGCGGCCTTAAGAGTTTTTTCCACAAGGACATCAATGATAGCTTCCTGGTAACTGGCGGCCACGTCCGGCAGCTCATCCTCGCTGAGGGGACATTCTCTCTTCTTTATGTACACCAAGAGGGATGTTTTCAGGCCGCTGAAACTGAAATCCAGACTATCTCTCATGGCCCTGGGGAATTCAATCCGCTTTCGGTTTCCCTTTTTTGCCAGCCTGTCGATGATGACGCCTCCCGGATATCCGATATTCAATAGTTTGGCAGCCTTGTCAAACGCCTCACCCGCAGCATCGTCCCTCGTCTGGCCCAGAACGGTAAAATCCTGAAAGTCTTTCATCAGGTATATGTTCGTATGCCCACCGGACACTACCAGGGCTACAAGGGGAAACTCGGGGCGGTCGGGACTGAGAAAGATGGATGCTACGTGACCCTCGAGGTGGTTCACTCCCACAAACGGTATTTTTAGAGCAAACGCAATAGCCTTAGCCGCCGACAGACCCACAAGCAGGGAACCAACCAGTCCAGGTCCCCTGGTTACCGCTATTCCTTCGATATCATTTAACGTTACGGAGGCGCCATTAAGCGCTTCGCATATGACCGGTATGATCATTTCCATATGTTTGCGTGATGCGATTTCCGGTACAACGCCGCCATATATCTTGTGCAGGTCCACCTGAGAAGCAATAACATTAGAACGAAGTAATTTGCCATCCTCCAGAACGGCAGCAGCTGTCTCGTCACAGGATGTCTCTATTCCCAAAACATACATTTTTTCATCCCCAGGCTAATTTCCTTTTTACAAATAGTTCCGAATTATATATAGAAGTGAACAACCTTTGTAAATAACTTTTGAAGATTGCGGAAAGTTCTGAGGAATTAAGCGCCGTGGAAATCACTACCGACTTTTTGGTCTTAGGCAGCGGCATTGCAGGATTAAGCTTTGCCATCAAGGCAGCAGATCTCGGCACTGTCGCCATAGTGACGAAAAAAGAAAAATCCGAATCAAACACGAACCTGGCTCAAGGCGGGATAGCAGCGGTTTATGACAAAGAGGACCGCTTTGAATATCATATCAATGATACCATTGCCGCCGGGGCTGGTCTTTGTAAAGAAGAAGTTGTCAGATTTGTCGTAATGGATGGCCCTGAAAGGATCAAGGAGCTTCTGGAGTGGGGGGTGGAATTCACAAGGGCGGGAGATGACGATGCCAGTCATTATGACCTGGGACGAGAAGGCGGACACTCCATGAGGCGCGTTCTGCACGCGCGGGATCTCACGGGTCAGGAAATAGAGCGTGCCCTCCACGAAAAAGCCAGTCTAAAGAGAAATATAGATATTTTCGAAAACCACATCGGCATTGATCTTATATTGGAATCAGCTATTCCGCGCAGAGAGAACGGCCCCCGGCAGAAGTGTCTCGGTGCTTATATACTGGATACGGATCGCAACCAAATTCATACTTTCAAGGCGAAATTCGTCATTCTGGCCACGGGCGGTTCCGGGAAAGTATACCTTATTACAACAAATCCTGATATTGCCACAGGAGACGGCATTGCCATGGCCTACAGAGCGGGCGCCTTCATAGCCAATATGGAGTTCATCCAGTTTCATCCCACCTGTCTATACCACCCCGAAGCGAAATCCTATCTCATCAGCGAAGCCCTCAGGGGGGAAGGCGGTCTCTTGAGATTAAAAGATGGCTCCACTTTCATGGAAAAATACCATCCCATGAAGAGCCTTGCGCCCAGGGATATTGTTGCCAAGGCCATCGATACGGAGTTGAAAAAATCCGGTGATGAATATGTCTTGCTCGACATAACACACAAAGACAGAGATTTTATAATCAGCAGATTTCCCAATATCTACAATAGGTGTCTTGCTTTCGGCATAGATATCACAAGAGATCCGATCCCTGTCGTTCCGGCTGCTCACTACCAGTGCGGAGGCGTGTCGACAGACCATTACGGAGAAACTAATATCGAACGGCTCTTTGCTTGCGGTGAGGTCGCATGTACAGGGCTTCATGGGGCAAACCGTCTGGCAAGCAACTCTCTCTTGGAAGCAGTAGTATTTGCCCATCGGTCATTTGTCAGAATAGCAGAGAAGTTTCCTGCCACGAAAGATGAGCCGATACCTATCCCGCCCTGGGATCCAAGGGGGGCCACGGAAAGCGATGAATCTATCGTCGTAGCCCACAATTGGGATGAAGTCAGAAGATGTATGGGGAATTACGTGGGTATTGTTCGATCAAATAAGAGGCTTGAACGTGCTCACCGACGAATTGACCTCATCAGCCGCGAAATAGATGAATACTATAGAAATTTCATCGTCACGAGGGACCTAATTGAACTCCGTAATATTGCAACGGTTGCAAAAACAATTATTCAATGCGCCCGGATAAGAAAAGAAAGCAGGGGGCTTCACTACAACATAGATTATCCAGAAAAAGACGACAGGTTATGGTTGAACGATACCGTTATTTCCAAAGACCAGCCGACAGGTAATGAAATGCCGTGAGCATCTATTTTTTGACCCTGTTTATGGATTCTATGTGGTATTAGCCAAATACCCTCTTAAATATAAAATCAATATGCCTCAGGAAATTCTCGATTCTGCATGCATCTTCAATATCTTTTGCCTTCATGTGCGACATCACTTCGTTATCTTCCAAAAGCAACCGCTGAAAGTCAATTCCCTCATTCCATGACCTCATGGCATTTCTCTGTACAGCTCTATAGGCATCCTCCCTGGACATCCCTTGCTTAATGAGTTTCAACAGCACCGTCTGGGAAAAAATGACCCCCTTCGTCATGCCCAGATTTGCAAGCATCCTCTCCGGATATATGACAAGATTTCGCACCAACTCAGTAAACCTATGGAGCATGAAATCCAGGAGAATCGTAGCGTCCGGAGCAATGACCCTCTCTACTGACGAGTGACTGATGTCCCGCTCATGCCAAAGGGCTACATCCTCCAGCGAAGCCAGCGCATATGACCTCATCAGGCGAGCCAGTCCGGAGAGGTTTTCCGACAAGACGGGATTCCGCTTGTGGGGCATAGCCGATGAGCCTTTCTGTCCGGGCGCGAAATATTCTTCCACCTCTCTGACTTCCGTTCTCTGAAGCAATCTGATCTCCTGGGAAAATTTATCGATGGAAGACGCAACTATGGCCAGAGTGGTAAAAAATTCGGCGTGCCTGTCCCGCTGAACAATCTGGGATGATATGGGCGCAGGTTTCAGCCCCAGTTTTTGACATACATATTCTTCAATTGAAGGATCAATGAAGGAGAAAGTCCCGACGGCCCCGGAAATCTTACCGTAGCTGATCGCATCTTTTGCCCGGACCAGACGCGTCAAATTCCTCTCCATTTCCTGGTACCATAGAGCCATCTTCAGACCGAAGGTTATGGGTTCAGCATGAATCCCGTGAGACCTCCCTATCATTACCGTATGTCTGTGCTCTGTCGCTTTGCTCTTCAAGACCGGCAAAAGCAGGTTCACATCATCGATGAGTATCTGTGATGCTTCTCTAAGAAGAACGGCAAGTGATGTATCCAAGACGTCCGATGAGGTAAGACCCATATGAATAAACCTGCCGTCTTCCCCCACCTTTTCCGTTAAAGAAGTCAGGAAAGCGATCACGTCATGTTTAGTCGTCTTTTCTATCTCTTCAATTCTGGCTATGTCAAACCCGGCTCTGTCCTTAATATTCTTGAGAGACTTTTCGGGAATATCCCCTCTTTTAGCCATAGCTTCACATGCCAATATCTCTATATCGAGCCATGTCTGATATCTGTTTTCAGGGCGCCATACGGCGTTCATCTTGTCTCTCGAATATCTCGGGATCAATCTTCTCCTCCTGATATCTTTATTGTTCTTCTTGAATTAGTCGCATCGCTTTTGAAATATAGAACAAATTGGCTGAAAAAGAAATCAAAAAAGCTGTCTATATTGCGCCATATAACGTATAATAAATCCCGTGAAATTTAACCATAGAGATCATGGACTTTAATAGCATCACGGCGGTGGATCACCACGCAAGATCCTGCCTTCGGAGCGGAGTAAGGCCAAGTGATGAACGTGTTTTTTTCCACAGATCCATGCCTTCGCTGTGGAAGGCCTGGGTATAGCTTAACAATACATATGCTGAATTCATGCATGAATTTTCGCAAGGAGCGTGAAAATGGATATTTCTGATTTTAGAAGACCGGATTTCGACATAGATCGGATTTTTTTGAACCGGTGGTCGCCGCGAAGCATGTCAGGTGATGAGATCAGCCGAGACGTACTATTCTCTCTTTTCGAGGCGGCTCGGTGGGCCCCCTCATCAAATAACAACCAGCCGTGGCGGTTTCTTTATGCGCGAAGAAACACAGATTACTGGCCCATATTTTTCGATCTTCTGACAGAACAAAATAAAATTTGGGCAAAGAATGCCGCCGTATTGATCGTAGTTATCTCTAAGACAACCTTCGACTACAATGAAAAGCCTGCGCGCACTCATTCATACGATACCGGTGCAGCCTGGGAAAATCTCGCACTTCAAGGTTCATTGAAGGCATTGGTCGTCCATGCCATGCAGGGTTTTGATTATGACGGAGCAAGGAGGACTCTCAATATTCCCGATGTCTTTCAGGTGGAGGCCATGATTGCCATAGGGAAGCCGGGGAAAAAGGAGGATCTCCCGGAGAGCCTCCAAGAAAGAGAAATGCCTTCACCAAGAAAGAAGCTTTCGGAAATCGTGATGGAAGGAAATTTCACGCCTGAAAAAAATATTGCATAACCTCAATCATTGATCTAATGATTTTTTTATTTATTGGCCGCTACGATCTTTTGTATCTGAGGAATCGCTGTTCTCATCTTATCAGCAATTCCGGGGCAAGCATTTCGCCTTTCCTCCGGGATATATGGAAATGATCTGATAACGCCGGCAATAGATCACAATGCAGAGGAGAAAATATGTTTCTGTTTAAGAAAATCGTCGCCCCCCTATTCTCACCCGTGACACTGATCCTTGCGCTTTTCCTGATCGGACTAGTTCTGCTTTGGTTTACGAGAAGACAGAAAACGGGAAAAGCGGTCATAACGTCTGGTGTAATCATGCTTGCCCTTCTTGGTTATGGGTCTTTCTCCGACCTGCTGCTCGTCCCCCTTGAACGGCAATATCCTCCACTCATGATGGAGAGCGCCGCCGCCGGCCTCTCTTCTTCTGATTCCATCCATTCCGTAAAGTGGATTGTCCTTCTGGGTGGCGGCCATATGACCGATCCAAGAATTCCCATCACAAGCCAGATATCAAATGAATCCCTCACTCGCCTTGTGGAATGCGTCCGCATTCACAGACTGATAAGGGGCAGCAAAATTATCCTTTCCGGGGGCGCGGTCTATAACTCATCATCTGAGGCAGGAACCTTTGCAAAGGTTGCCGCAATTCTCAATGTCGATGCGAGGGACATTGTCTTGGAAGAAGTTTCCAGAGATACGGAGGAACAAGCACGGAATATCCGGTCTATTGTTCGTCAAGACCGCTTCATTTTAGTGACCTCCGCGTATCACATGCCTAGGTCCATGGTCATTTTTGAGAAAGCGGGGCTTAAGCCCATCCCTGCCCCGACCAACCACCTTGTCAAAGAGAGACAAATGAAGTCTCCTGAAGATTTTTATCCCTCCTCCATGGGCCTTTCCAAGGCGGAGCATGCTATGCATGAATATCTAGGTCTTTTGTGGTTAAGGATAAGAAACGTGATGTAATACTGACGGCAAAAAACGAATCTTGAATTTACAACACTTAAATGTTAGAAAGCATGAATCATTAAAGCTTGCCCACAGAATCGAAGCTTATGAAACAGGAGATACAATTATGAAATATAAACTAAGGTTGTCGGTATGTCTTGTTCTTTTAATTATGGCATACGGCTCGCTTGCAGCAAAAGGGGAAAAGACCGTGGCTGTCCTGCCTTTTTCCGTTCATAGTGCGGAAAGTATTGACTATGTCAAACAGGGCATTTGGGACATGCTTTCTTCCCGAATCGCTGTCACTGACAAGATAGAGGTCATCAGCAAAGACTCCGTCCTTCAAGCCATAAAAGGAAAGGAAGGGAAAGATCTGGCCATTCAAGATATTTACGGCCTCGGGAAAAAAATGAATGCCGAT
>Ga0187886_1000163_pt1 | contig 94815 bp, 88 predicted proteins | sample June2016WEW_20_1_FD_133001 | JGI IMG/M metagenome (GOLD analysis project Ga0187886, IMG submission 133001) | Peatland microbial communities from SPRUCE experiment site at the Marcell Experimental Forest, Minnesota, USA - June2016WEW_20_150 | ecosystem: Environmental > Terrestrial > Soil >... | reverse complement strand
CTTCTGAACGATGCCCATCGTATCCCGACGTCCATCACTATCCATAGACGGAGTACAGCCGGAAGCACAAAATACTCTGCAAACGAATTTAGGAACAGGCATGCGCGCTAGAAGATGGTGTTGTAGCGCCTCAGAATCAATTTAATGTCAAATCATCTTGGGAAAAAAGAACCGAACTTAAATCCCTTCATACTGACGTGATATCATCATAGGCGCCATGATTCTTTCGAATCGAGTATACGCCCGCACTAATTCCTTCTCAGAAACTTGTCGGAGAATGGCTGTATTTTTTTTGAGACGTCTTTATTTTTTCTTATTTGCTTTTCCAGCGCAACGAGGACTGCAATATTTATTTTTGTTGTCTAATGTCGTAAAGACTTTTCCGCAAATTGAGCATTTCTTCTGAATGATTGCCATCCGGCAGACCTCATAACCTCATCACTATAATGACGATTCAACAAATATAAGGTTGGACTGTGTGCTGGGATAGAACTTCCCAAAAAAAGAAGAAAGGAGGATTGTACGGGAGACATCTCCACTTGTCCGGGATTTTTGGCTGTTATTTGCGTTTTCTGGATGCAGGGCAAAGAAGAAAGAAGGGTTATGGGGTTCTGGGTTTCCGTGCGGGCGTGCGAATACACTATAAGCCGCGAAGCATCTATTGTCGGAAATGCAACCTAATCAGCAGAGGAGCCAGATCAATCCTGGTATCCGCGTAAAAATCGTCTTGAAGCAGGACCAACGGAGCGGCAAATTAACCGAGGGTATCGTCAAGAATATCCTCACCAACAGCTCAACTCACCCCCGCGGAATCAAGGTACGACTGACAGACGGCAAAGTCGGCAGAGTACAATCAATAATAAAATAATAACGTGCGCTATGGTTGGTCGGTCCACAACAGAGCGCGCGCGAAGGAAATGGAAAAAGGAGTAAGAGAACGCACTTTGAGTTTTGAAATGTGGTCGAGACACGTTAAGAACATGGCTGGGCAACAAATCTTCGAAATGAAAAATGAGATCAATCGAGACCATGCTAAAAACCGTGAACTGCAGGAAGAACACGCGCAGTGGAAGGAGAAGAAATAGTTAGCTAGCGCGCGCGGGCTAGCGCGATGGGAAGCTGTGGCACAATAGGCATCATTTCTACTTCATTGCTTCTTTCTTCTTCTTTTCTTCTTTCATCCTTTCTTTCTTTCTTTTAGTTGTTATCGCATCACGTCCTCTTTACCATATGTCTCTAACAATTTCGTAGACTTGTTGTAGAGAATATCTATTTCTATGTTTCCTTGCTAATTTTCTTACTTTACGCGCCCTTACGGAACCCTTCAGGTCCTAACCATAGGTTCCTATCCCCCCTCTAATTGAAGAATGTTCATGGGGTTCTTAGCGCGCGCTTTGAAGAACCCGAAAATGTATCTGGACTCTCAGAAGTAAGCTTTATATTGTTAAGCATTTTTGCTTATTTCGGACTAATATAGTTTTATTTTAGCCTTGAAGGGAGGATATGTATGGCTTACTTAACTACGACAGCGTCGGGACAACCAGTCCTGGTACTGAAAGAAGGAACATCAAGAAACAGAGGCAAAGATGCTCAGAGAAACAACATAATGGCCGCAAAAGTAATCGGTGAAGTCCTCAGGTCAACTTTGGGACCTCGCGGTATGGACAAGATGCTCGTCGACAGTCTCGGAGACATAACAATAACAAACGACGGAGCAGCGATCCTGAACGAAATACAAGTTGAGCATCCAGCAGCAAAAATGATGGTGGAAATCGCAAAGACTCAAGACGACATGGTGGGCGATGGAACGACAACCGCAGTTGTATTGGCGAGCGAACTGCTCAAAAAGGCCGAAGAGCTACTTGACCAGAACATCCACCCAACAATCCTCGTCAGCGGCTACCGCAAAGCAGCACTGAAGGCAGTCGAAACGATAAACAAAGTGGCAGTACAAGTGGAGATGGAAGACCGCGCCACCCTAAAGAACGTCGCCATAACATCGATGGCAAGCAAGGGAGTAGGCGCAGCAAGAGACCACCTAGCCGACATGGCAATCGATGCCGTTAGACAGATAGTTGAACAACGTGGAGACAAGAACATCGCCGACATAGACAACATCCAAGTCATAAAGAAAACTGGAAAAAGCCTCATCGAATCACAACTCGTCAAAGGACTCGTAATAGACAAAGAAGCAGTCCACCCGGGAATGCCTAAAACGGTTGAAAAAGCAAAGATAGCCCTTCTGGACGCCGCACTCGAGATCAAAAAAACAGAAATCAGCGCCGAAATAAGGATAAAAGACCCAAGTCAGATGAAAGCCTTCCTTGACCAGGAAAACAAGATGCTGCAAGACATGGTCAGCAAGATAAAGGCTTCGGGCGCAAACGTTGTCTTCTGCCAAAAAGGCATCGACGACATAGCCCAACACTTCCTCGCCAAAGAAGGAATACTCACAGCAAGACGCGTGAAGCAATCGGACATGGAGAAACTCGCAAAAGCCACAGGCGGCAGAATAGTCACAGACCTGAGCGACCTGAAAGCCCAAGACCTAGGTATGGCAGGGCACGTGGAAGAGCGCAAGCTGGGCGAAGATAAGATGATCTTTGTTGAGAAATGCAAAGACCCCCGCTCAGTTGCTATTATCATTCGCGCTGGGCTCGAAAGGATGGTTGACGAAGCCGAAAGGGCAATGACAGACGCATTGTCAGTGGTCTCAGACGTCATAGAGAACAATAAGATAGTTGCAGGCGGCGGCGCAGTGGAAATCGAAATGGCAAAGGAACTTCGAAAATACGCCACAAGCGTTAGCGGAAGAGAACAGCTCGCGATAGAGAATTTCGCCAGTGCCGTCGAAGTGATCCCCAAGACTCTTGCCGAAAACGCGGGGCTCGAAGCTATCGACGTGCTCGTGGAATTGAGGTCTGCACACGAAAAGCCAGAAGGAATGTACAAAGGAATAAACGTCTTCAACGGAAAAGTTGAAAACATGCTCGACAAAGGCGTGATCGAACCCCTGGTAGTCAAGGAACAAGCAGTGAAATCAGCAACAGAATCCGCTGCGATGATACTTCGCATAGACGACGTCATAGCATCCACAAAACCCAAAGAAGGGCCAGGAGCAGGAAGACCACCTGGCGACGGAATGCCCGAAAGTGAAGACTAAAAAATCTCCGTGACTTTTTTTGATATTTCCAAGCGCGCGCGACGTAGCATTTACAGGTCCGTGGGTTATGTAGGCCGAGGTACTAATGCGTCATTCGTCATTTTGCCCGAGTTCGTTTTGACCAATGTTTTGTCAAGCCAATCTGTAGCGTGCGCGCACACCGACGCGCAAGCTACACCGATCATTTGAAAGTAAAATATCTGCTTAAGTGATTTGAAAAAGATATGGAGACTGGGAGAAAGCCAATCTCAGATTTGAGCTGCTGGCTTGATCTAAAATCGATTTCTTCTTGGTGGTGCTCTCTTCGCGTAACACTCTCGGCAGTATACAGGTCTGCTGCCATCGGGCTTGAATGGTACTTCACATTCCTTTCCGCATTCAGCGCAGACTGCCTTGTGCATCTCTTTTTTTTCATACGTCAAATCTCTCAACTCCTTTTATGGTCGCTGTGCAAAAACTCGCTTCTTACACGCTTCGTCCACCGTTCACATCGCTGCTAATAAACAACACGTCTAGAATCATAAAGTCGAGACCTATAGAAATCAAATTCGCACGCATTCCACTTTGCCACAATGTGCCCTTCATGTGCGCACGCAAGAGCCAATTTCTTTCTAACTTCTTCTCTCTTTGTCCAAAGACTTAACTCACTATAGCGCGCGCGCTAATACAGACGCGGACATCAATGATGACGGCAAAATAGACATGCGAGACATCGGCTTCACAGCTCGACACTTCTTGGAATCATATTCATAGATTGATTTTCTGTAATATAGTATGAGGAAGGGCGAAGCAGAGCCTCTCTTTTTCTGAATAACTTAAGATTGTCCATTTCTGTCACGTATTAAGAACCACTTTCTGTACTGATTTCTTCTCTGGCTAGCGTGCGCCGACGGAGACTTGACAGAACCAAAAATGCATTATCTAATTAAGCAAGGAAGTGAACAACATCATAGAAAGAAAACAGAGGGGTAGAAGGCGTGTCTGAAAGTGGTGAACAAATAAAATACAAGCTACTGAGTGCGAAGCTGGTCGGTAGCGATGTTGTCTGTTTCAGACTTGAGGATGAGACTCTGATAAAGGTTCACGTGGACCTGACTCGGGTTGGAGTGGCTGCCGATACCAAAACTCCTGATGGACAGCCACTTTACAATATCACCGTACAACCCAGGTTCGAGATTATACCGAAAGACAAAATCTTCTATGCCCCCAAACCACCGAACATCGCACCACCTTCTCTCGGGAAAGACAAGCGATCAGTGGTCTGAGCCAGATTTTTTCAAAATCAGTCACTCATTTTGCGCGTGCGCTGCAGTAGGCAAGGCCCTTAACTGCCTTTCCCACTGAGTAACACAGTCTCCACGAAGCTGAGTTAATTAGCACAATCTACCATTCTTCTTCTTCGAAGTCTTCTTCTTCATCTTCAGTATCTTCATCTTAGCGCGCGCGGGTAAAGTTTTATCCAACCAACCACAAATCATAAGAAAAAAGTGTTCCCACTCTCTAGCAAGCCAAATACTCCAGTTTGGAGGGGCAGAGATGGGTGTCAAGATTCTGGTTTTCACCGAGGGAACTATTCTAACAAACAAGAAATGGATTGGTCTTCCAAGAGAAGAGGCTGTCAAGCAGGTCAAGAAATGGTCAAACCTGTCGAAAGAAGAGCTTGAAAAACTGCAGAAGGCTGGTGATGCACCTTCTCCTGAATATTTTGCAGCTTCAGTTCCTATAGGAAAAAGTGCAAAGAAAATTGGAGCCTGGAAAAAACAAGGCGCAACCATTGTATATCTAACATCCAGAAGGAAATCAACTGAAGTCAATATCATCCGACACGTTCTCAAGAAATACGAATTCCCTGAAGGGAAACTGCTATTCAGAAAGGAAGGCGAAGACTACAGAGATGTGGCCGAGAAAGTCATGCCAGATGTGATAGTCGAGGACGACTGTGAAAGCATTGGTGGAGAAACAGAAATGACTTATCCTGGAATTAGACCAGAACTGAAGTCCAAGGTAAAGTCGGTCGTTGTCAAAGAGTTTGGTGGAATAGACCATTTGCCTGACGACCCTGAGGAATTAATGAGGCATCATAACTAGTTCTTATGTTTGGGGTAAAGTTTTATCTTTCTCTCTCTCTCCTTCCTTTACGCAAGCGCTTACTTCCTCACTTCCCCTTCCTTCCTTCTCCCTCTCTCCCCCTCTAGGAAAGCTTACAGTCAGACAGACACACAGACACGCAGACACACAGACAGACGCACAGACAAACAGAAAAACCGCGCGCGCTACAGTAAAAATGAACAATGAATCTAGGCTTTCTCGACTAACAGAATCCAATAAAAAGAGGGGACTGCGCGGAAGAAACGAGTATTCTTCTTGTCATGTGTTAATGTAGTTTGGAGATTATGTAGTCGTTCACAGTCTGCAGAAAAGATTCTTCCAGCTCTATGCCATAATGCTCCGCCAACACGAAGATTATGTAAAGAAGGTCCGAAAGCTCAGTGGCCAGCATATCCTTTGTCTTGGGTTTTTCTGGCGGCTTGAACCCCTCCAAACCCTTGACCACTGCTGCGACTTCGCCTGCTTCCTCGAGAAGGTCGGTGACCATCACAAACGGGGTCCAACTTCTGCCCCTTTCGGGGTCGAGCTTCTCATTGATTTTTCTGAAGTTTTTCCAGCAGAGATGCTGAGCATCACGAAGAGTCACGGACAAACAGTTCACCTTGTACCGATTTACTAGGCTAGCCTAATAACGATTCTCAGCCCTCAGGAAGCGTTACGGAATTATTTCGCAACCATTGTACTTCACATATTCAAAGTCTCTCAACTTGACCCTTCCATGATGAATAAGCTCCTGTATCCTCGGCAGCTGGTCCAAAACGGCTTCAATCAGGTTCTTCACAGTTTTGCACACTTGACCATACGCTTCGGAACCCCAACGTTTCATCACGTTTGCATACAAGCATCGGCCGCCACACAACCAGAAAGTGCTGCATCTCGTGCACGGCTCGCCCACAAACACTCTGTTCAGTCTTAAGGGGTCAGCAGTGCTGATGTGTCCCAGGTAGTAATCCTTCATTCCCCACATCGTTGGGCATGGAATGATATGGCCATCAGTCTGAATCGCATAGTTTGTCCATCCTCCCCCGCAGCGCAGGAGGCTTTCTTTTTCTCCCGAAAGAATGGACTGCGCAATACCCAGCAACGGATAGAGCCGCAGAACAACACCTTTCTCCTCCATATGATTAACCCAGAACTCAGCGAGTTTTCGTATGCCCGGGTTGTAGCTTTCCTGGCTCCAAGTCTCGAAATGCCTCCGTGCATAATCGTTCTTCCAGAATCCAGCGTTCAGCTGCCAGTGAACGGAAGAAAAAGGAAACACATCGTTCTCCAGAAGCCATCTGACCTGTTTGTAAATATCAGTGTTTTCCATGGCTGTCATTCTGGCGATGAGTTCGCCTTCGAAACCATTGTGCTTTATCAGTCTTAGGTTGTCAACAACTTTCCCGAAGGTGCCCTCTCCTCTATAGAAATCAGTTAGGCTTTCATCACCGTCGACCGAAACAAGAATCGTGTGGAAACGGTTAACATAACCTGGTTGAAGACGGTCTAGGAGCAAACCATTCGTTTGGACCATGAAAAGCTTGGCCGTCACCTCATCCATGACTCGCCTGATCAGGTCCACGCAAAGCAGCGGTTCTCCACCGTAGAAAGTCAGCACACAATCAGGATCCTTCCTGCAAAACCCCTCTAAGAGACCCACATCGTAGCCTATTTCTCTTGGTAGTGAATAATCAACTTCAACATCCCAGGAATCATCATCCGTGTCTTCAACCGCTTCACCATAACAGTACCTGCACTTCGAATTGCATTGACCCGTTAGGATTACGTGGAAGAACATACTTTTCTCAACTCAAATCAACGAATTTAAGCGTAGCACGCTATTGATTAATCTTGTTGGTTTCTTCCCAAACAGTTGACCACAAACCTATGTTGCTGTATCAGAAGTGTAGTGTGCCGATTACATCGCTAACTGTTCTGATATCAGTGAAGCAAGAATGAAATAGGGTGTACAAAGATATTGGTTGAATACTAGATCTCTCATTCTGGCGGAACGGGACAGAAACCTGCCATAGTCTTCTCTCCACAGACGGTCGTAGAGTTTGGGCCTGCTTTGGAAGATTGCTTCAGCCGCCAATTCACCAGACCGGAGAGCGTAGGGAATACCCTCTCCAGAGACCGGGTCAACATGCCCGGCAGCATCTCCGATCAGCATCCAGTTAGATCCAGCAATTGGTTTTCGAAGAGTCTGCCAACGCAAGGTTGGAATCAAGGCCGCCCATTCCTTGATCACCTTGAGATTTGGGTGATACGCTCTAAGAAATCTGTCCAGCTCTGTTTTTGAGCCAGAACTTTTGCTCAGATCAGCCGAGATCCCTACACAGGCATGATCGCCTCGCGGAAACAACCAGATGTACCCTTTTCTCCGGGGGAGAGGTCTTAGCAAAATGCGTTGCTCTTCTAATGGTTTTGTCAGATAACCATAGCACATTCCTAAATCAAACGGCTGAAAAGAGCCAACTGTCGCCTTCCTCACTATACTTTGAACTCCATCTGCCCCGATCAAAATTTTGACTTTGTAGAGTCTCTTGTTGGTGCTGATGTTCCAGTTTCCACCGTCTCTTCTTACCCCGATTACTTTTTCTGTTTCCAGTTGCGCGCCGTTAGCAATGGCCAAGCTCAGAATGTGTTGATCAAGCTTGAGTCTGGAAGTGATTATGAATTTTCGTCTGAGAGGAAGGGTGATACTTTTGCCATACATGTACACTATTTGAATTTGGTTTGCTTCTCCATGAGTGAACGGCAATTCTTTCAGCAAGGGAAACGCTTCTTGCGCATATGGCGACAAGCCTCCGCCACAGGGTTTTTCTCTCGGATGGGAGTGGTCCAACACAACTGGTTTGAAGCCTTCCTTTGCTAAAGATAAGGCACAGTAGGCGCCAGCAGGGCCAGCTCCTACGATTGCTACATCCATCACAGTGTTCATTCACACCTTATCATAGTGACCTGATTCAACTTGAAATCACTTCTTTCGATCTGATTTCTCTTTGAACTTTTTCGCATCGTCAACGTATTTCCCCAACTCCCGTTGCTGAATAGTCTTTTCAGGCAATGTTTCAGGAGCGTACATCAAGGGTAAGACAGCCAAAAACAAGAAGAAACTTGCCAAAGAAAACGCTGTTGCCGTTTGTATCATTCCTGCGTAAGGTTTAACTATTATGGGCAGGAATCCAGCAAGGAAATAGGGGATTCCCCCTAGGGCATAATATTTCTCCCTTCGATAGTCTCCCGCAAGGTCTCCCCACAAAGTCATGAAGAAAACTGAAGCGAACATTCCCCACGCGAAGCCGTCAAGAACCGTATATAGATACCCCGAAAACTGCATTTCAGAAAAAAGACTAAGCACAGCATATCCAATGCCAAGTATGATAAAACCGGTTATTACCACTCTTTTTCTGCCTACAAGATCTGACAGCAGACCGCCTACCACCGCGGAGAACCCTGTTATTGCAAATTCAACAAACTCGACAAACACGTAGGAATCCCCAAACAACCTTTCCAATACTGGCGCCTCACTGAAGTTCACAAGGGAAAACATTACCCAAGGAACCAGATATAGCACCATTTCTCTTCTTTGCAAAATCGACCTGTAAGAGGAAGAGCTGTGTCTTTGTTGGGTTCTTCCCCAACTCCTTGAGAGAAAGAAGAAAACAACTAGTCCAAATATTCGCCAGGCTGCAAGCGTTGCAAACGCAGAAGCAAGGTCTAGGGGACTTACCAAGACGAGAAAAATCAGAGTACCGAAGCCAATAGTACCCCACGTTATTCCTCCATACAGTCCACGGTTCTCGACAACCGTTGTGTCAGCAAAATAAGCCAGACAGGATGGCAGACCCATTCCAGCTACAATCCCTAGAAAAAGAGAAATCAATATGTTAACTGATGTACTGTTGTTTGCAATGGTGGGTAGAAATGCTGTCATAATTGCTCCAGCAAACATCCACAGCAAAAGATAGGTCTCGCGTGCGCTTGGAGAGAACATCGCTCCCAAGATACCTGAGCAAGCGATTCCTGCGTAGTAGACCGTGAAGAATATCAACGTTTCGGAAAAAGGTGCCCGTAGCCCATTGATGGCATCGTTATACAAAGCATACGTTAGTGTGTACCATACAAGACTGTTGAATACTAAGAAAAGTGCTGGCGATAATTCCTTCCAAGTTATTTTTGGTCTAGAGCCCTTCTGTGACGGCAATCCTTGAGCGACCTATCACTGAAAGAACAGCGTCTGCAAATAAAACACTTTTCAAATGATGCCTTTGCGTTCATGCTCAAGAAGGCTCTGTTGACTTCTCATGGGATTTGTTTCCTTGTCAACTGGCGTGGGATGGCTAATTCTGAGCTTCGAAGGTTGATAGGTTGGCTGTAAGAAATCGTTTGAGTGACAGTGTGTTATTGTATGCGTGAATAGATTCCCACTACTGCTATGCCGATACCTGTGCACATCATCAATGCTGACGGAGCAATAGCTTCTTGGGGATTGTTCCTAACCCATCTTATGAAATCACACGCAGAACCCTCAAGAAGAACCCTTAAGTAGCAGACGTGTTGTACACATATACATGTGAGGGATAGAGATGAAGAAGGTTAAGAAACGGGAAGCTCCGGTTCGAGTCATTCCTCCGTAACCATTACAGGTCCTCAAGCATAGACGATGCAAGGTGAGACAGCAGGTCTCTGATTCCTTTTCTTTCTATCGTAGATGTGAAACTAATACTTTCAGCTACAAGCTTTTCCATCGTTCCTCTGAGTTTTTCTACACTTCTCGACTTGAAAACTATCCTAATCAGCTCGTCAACATTGCTATTTCTTACTCTTCCCCTAGATGTGAGCTCTTGGATTCTTTCTTTCGATTCGCTGTCTTGCATGGCGACTAATATTGGAAGTGGCAAGTATTCGCTGCGAATGCGCTGGTTTAACTCTTCGACTTCGAATATGTCTATGAATTCTTCTCTCAGCTGGGTTAATGTGCCGAGAATTCTTCCATACTTCGCCATGGCATCAATCTCACTCCTCGTTCCATTTCCAAGGATGGCTCCAATCCTGAAATCAGCTTCGATGCTCGCGGCCTTCATTCTGAAAATTCCAATATATTCTTCTAGGTTGGCGCTGGTTCTTTCTCTGAGGTTTAACTCCAAGGCGTGCCCATTACCCACCTCGAACAGCGCTCTTTTGAGAATTGCGCGAATTTCTTCGATCTTTTCTTGTGGTAAGTCGCTAGTCGATTCGGCGAGAAGGCTAAAGCCTTCTACCAGAAACGCGTTTCCTAACAGAAGCGCGATGTCGCACCCAAATTTCCCAAAGACTGTGGGCAAGCCATGTTTCATTTCTGACTTGTCTATGACATCGTCGTGAATGTCAAGCGCTGCGGCAATCATTGTTATGGCCGCTTGAACGCGGGTGCCAGCGGTCAAGTTTCCTCCAACCCCCTCACAGGCAATCGAGAACGACCCGGAATGAGTGAAATCGTTCCAGTGTAGGATGTAATGCTCTAATGCTTCTCGCAACTGTCTGTATTCTATCTTTTCTGCGAGAATAGTTTTCTTTGCGAATTCAAGGGGTTTCTTGCTTCTTCTCTTAAGCTCTTCTACAAGTATTTTGGATTGTTTTCGACTTGTGCCTGGGTTCATGGTCTTACGCTTATTGTTGGTTCTATTTAAAACCTGAGAGTATCGATTACCGAGAGTCGACGCTTATTCTACGTCATGTCCTTTTAACTGTTGTTTTAGAACGCTTTTATACGCTTCCAAGTATTCTTCGCCTTTTCTAGTGATCTGATACACTTTTCTTTTTCTTCCGCCTTGTCGCTGGTTTTGGCCTATTATGAAGCTCTCTTGTTCAAGTTCGTTGAGAAGCGGATAGAGTGCTCCATGTCGGAGTCTCACGCCGAATTTTGCTTCTGCCTGCTTCTTAATCTTGTAGCCCCACATGGGTTCGGTCTGAATTAGCCTTAACACCTGGATGTCGAGCAGGTTTCTGGTGATGCGTTGTACAATTTCCTTTCTGAAGATCTCCGCCACTTTTTCACGTTCTAGCTGTGGCCTATTTTGTAGTGGTTCATGTCTGAGTTTATTAGACTTACGTAAAAGTTCATGCTGCTATGTATGCTTCTTTATGCTTGTTTATGTTTGGGATGCGCATCAACGTTTATATTGGCGTTTAGTGTATATAGAGACTCAAGATACGTCTCGCAAGAGACATATCGTAGTCCCGTCTAACAGGCAAACTGTTGGACAGGCATACAAGACAAAGAAAAGGTGTTCGAAATGAACAACTCAAAGGAAGTCCAAACAAAGTTGATGAAAGGCCTTCTAGACCTCATAATACTCCAGTTCCTCAACGGACAACCCATGCATGGATACCAGATAATCACCAAGATCCGCAAGACGTTCGGAGTCTACTTCGGACCCAGCACAATCTACCCCCTACTTGGAACATTAGAAAAGAAAGGATTCGTTAAGAGCGACTGGCAGATGTCCACCGAAAGACCCAGAAAAGTGTACAAACTAACAACTGAGGGACAAAGCCTGCTGAACTTCACTGAAGATTCGCTCAACTTCATATGCAGAAAAATAGGCTCCCCAAACATGTTCAAGAACGGACCTCCAGAGGAAAATGTCTCACACTCAGTCCTGCGTCCTCTCCTGCGAAGAATTGAAGAACCCAAAGCAATGATCTAAGCCCCTCACTTCCACTTTCATTTCGTCAGACAAATCGAGAAGGCCCAACGGAGCACAAGCTGTTAAGATGTTAGACGCTGCTGGGCACAGTTTTTGTTAGCCTCTGAATCCTTTGCATTCTACGGTTACATCGCTGAAGGCTGACATAGTCCCAGTTCACTTTTCAAAACCGCACCTTAAACCCCTGCACGACATCTACGCCAGCATCGTCTACTCAGCACGAAGAAGCGATGTAGACACTGTCATAGTTGACGGAAAAACCCTGATGAGAACAATAAGATGAAGACTCTGACGAACAAGCTACCGTAGAAAAAGCCCAAAAAACAGCGCTAAATTTGGCGTCACGATGAGTACCCCTATCGCCTCAGCTGCCTCTCCAACTGATTCCTGATCTTTCTCAGCGTAGCACTCAGTTCGACTGGATACAAAGCGGCCCCAGCCAGTTTCTTGTACTTGTCTGGGAGTTGCAAGAGGTTCCGTAGAGTGACTCTTCTTATTTCTTCTAACCTTGGGACGTCGTAGGTTATGCGCCCTTTCTCCATGACCTTCACTAGCAGAGGCTCTCCATTGACTTTCTCGTTTTCCAAACCTATAATATCCTTGAAGTATCTTCCTCCCTTGTCTCGCCTTCTGAAGATCTGTTTCTTTCCAGGCAGAGTTACCTTGCCCTTGCTCAGTTTCATCGCCGGAACAAACACTCCGCACTCCACTTTGCCCGACAGCTTGTACACAACATCCACGTACGGCCTGTCACAGGACGTGCTCATCCTTGTTCCGACACCGAACGCATCAATTTTGGCCCCTTTCTTCGTGAGGTCTTCGATCGCGTACTCGTCTAGGTCTCCGCTTGCAAAGATTTTGACGTATTGAAGTCCATGGGCGTCTAGGATGCGTCTGACCTTTATGCTCAAGTTCACTAGGTCGCCGCTATCAAGTCGAACCCCACTCAATTTTTGTCCTTTTTCCTGCAATTCCAATGCGACGGTCGCCGCGTTTTCTGCACCTTTGAGGTCGTCGTACGTGTCTATGAGAAGGGTTGAGTTTTCGGGAAAGGTCTTCGCGAAAGTTCTGAAGGCATCAATTTCACGGTCAAAGGACATTACGTAAGAGTGGGCCATTGTTCCGAACAGAGGAATACCGTGCATCATGCCTGCAAGGACGTTTGAAGTTCCGCTGGCTCCAGCGATGTAGCTGCACCTTGCTGCCTTCATTCCAGCGTCGGTTCCCTGGGTTCTTCGCAAGCCGAACTCTACTATGGGCTTGCCTTGTGCCGCGAAAACAACTCTTGAGGCTTTAGTGGCGATCATCGTCTGCAGGTTTACCGTGTTAAGGATAAATGTCTCAACCAATTGAGCTTCAACTATGGGTGCAGTCACTCTGATTAGGGGTTCGTCAGGAAAAACTATGGTTCCTTCGGGAACAGACCATACGTCTCCAGTGAATTTGAAGCTTTTCAGGTATTCCAAGAAATCTTCCTTTAAACCTTGCGTTCTCAAGTAGCTGATTTGGTCTCGACTAAACGTGATGTTTTCGAGAAAGAGCAATGCTTGTTCCAGTCCGGCGAAGACGAAGTATGACCTGTTGGGGGGTAGTTTTCTTATGAACAGGTCGAAAGTTGCGGCTTCGTTTCTCTTGTTTCTAAAATAGCTGGCGCACATCGTTAACTCGTAGAAGTCCGTCAAGAGGCTCATGTTTGTCTCGTCGACGAAGTCGAATTGAAGCTTTTTCATCCACACCCACAGAGAACTATTATCCTTCGATGGTTTTAAGAAAGTTTACATATTTTCTTGCTTGATTCGGCTTAGCATCCCTGTATTCGCGTTTTTCCCCGTTAACTTCACCTACCCCCTCCCCTCTTAGGTGTCAGCCCCAATCTTACGTGTTCGCCTGAGACTCCCTGAAGACGGATGGGCTGTCGTTTTAGGCTGATGAGCTAGTGCTGGCTAATCTTAATTAGTTGGTCCGTTATTGTATTTTTTCTTCGTATGGTGCAAAAAGTGCCGCCAATAATCAGGATGGAGAACCTTACCAAAAAATTCGGTGAATTTGCCGCAGTTGACCATTTGAACCTGGAGGTTGAGGAGGGTGAGATTCTCGGACTTCTGGGGCCTAACGGTGCGGGGAAGACCACGGCCATTCTTATGCTCGCCACGGTTATTCGACCGACGGAGGGCACGGCGTATGTTGGTGAGTACGACATACGGAAACAGCCAGAGAAGGTGCGGGCCATGCTTGGCATATGCTTTCAAGAGCCTAAGATGCTGTGGGTGGCCACCCCCTGGGACCTAGTCAACTGGCATGCCAAGGTCTGTGGGCTCTCAACTGCTGAGCGAAAGAGAAGGGTTAAGGAGGTCTTGGATGCCGTTCAGATGTGGGATGCTCGACACAAGAGCGTTCACGCACTTTCGGGTGGAATGCGTAAGCGTATTGAAATGGCAAAGGTCTTGGTTCAAAGACCGAAGATAGCAATTGTCGATGAGCCTACGGCACAGATTGATGTTGTGGGTAAGCACAAGATATGGAACATGCTTCTTGAACTTCGCGATGAAGGCACGACTATAATTCTTGCGACGAACGAGCTTTATGAGGCTGATGAGCTTTCGGACAGAGTTGGAATACTGCACAGAGGAAAACTGCTCGTCTGCGACACGCCTAAAAAGTTGAAGGACAGCATCGTCGGGGGCGACATAATCGATGTCCAACTTGGAGAGGGCGCGTCGCCCAAGATAATCGAAGAACTCAAGGGCTTCAAGGAAGTTGTTGATATCACGCAGTTTAAACCGACAAACCTCCGCCTTTACTTGAACAGGGTTGAAGAGATCGTGCCGCGCATCATGAACCTGTTCACGGAGAGAAACGTGCCGGTCACTTCGATACGCATGAGCGAACCAAGTCTTGACGATGTCTTCGCGCACTACACAGGCTTGACGATCGAACAGGCACAGAAAGACCAGGAGTGAACTGTGGACGAACAAGCTTCTCTTGGTAATTGAAAGAGACGTGCGCCTCTTCTTCCAGTATAAATTTCTGATAATAATGAGGGCAATTTGGTTCGTGTCACAAATAGCATTTTTCGGACTCATCGCATCTCGCATGATGAGCGTGCCCGACTACTTTCACTACTACGTGGGCGGGCTTTCAGTCATGACGTTGTGGTCTGCCGCCGTGTTCATCGGCTTCGACATCTACGAGGAGGCAGAACACGGCGTTTTTGAGTATTTGCTCAGTCTGCCAGTGTCTAGGAGGCAGCTGGTCTTGGGCAGATCAATTGGTGGAGGCCTCAGGGCCTTTATTTATGTAGGGCCTTTGATCGCCGTATCAATGTTTGTTATCGGTTCCGTGAATCCGGTTGCATTCATCGTGTCTCTGCTTGCTCTGTTCCTTTTTTCATTCGGCGTCTCAGGCATGAGCATCACGATTGCAGTGGTAATAAAGTCCAGTGATCGGTTTGACATCTTCATGGGCGTCCTAGATGCTCTAGTGGTCCGTCTCAGCACAGCGATGTACCCCTTGGCGATTGTGCAGGCGACCAACCCCGTTTACGCCGGGATCACGAATTTCAACCCGCTCACTTACGCTGCGGACCTGTTCCGCTGGGGCGCATCGATAATAACGCTGGACAACCCGCTCTTACCATTGCTCGGCATAGTCGCATTTTTCGCGTTCTTCACTTTCGTGGGTATGGTACTCTACGAGCAGCGGATAGAAGGCGGAGGGTGGCAATAATGAAGGCGATTCTATACATGGTTGAACACGATTTCAGGAACTTTTTCCGGTATAAGTGGTGGCTCGTAGGACTGATCAGTATGAACTTGGCAGACCTGTTCATAATGGCACTGGTTTACAGCCACATGCTGAGCAGCTCTGCGGGGATCACGAACTACTTCACCTTCTTCGCACCTGGACTCGCAGTCACCGGCTTGTTCGCCTCAGCCTTCATGATCGGTCGTGAAGTAAACATGGAGCGCCGGAGGGAAGTCCATCATTACATGCTAAGTCTACCAATGACGAGGACCGAACTCGCCGTGGGACGAGTGTTATCGGGAGGATTGCGCGGAATGATCTACATGTCTCCTCTGCTGCTCACATGCTTCATTTTCCTAGGCTTCCCAACGATACCGCAGTTCCTGTTGATCTTGGCAGTGCTCTTCTTTGTAGCGTTGGGAATCTCAGGCTTAAGCATCACAATCGCAGTGTCCACCTCAAGTCTAGAGAAATTCATAACCGCAAGAGGATTGGTCTATTATTCGCTCTTCTTTTGCAGCAGCGTCTTTTATCCACTTTCCCTGATTGAAGAGCTCGGGCGAGAAGGCAAATTTCCAAGCGTACTCGTGACGTTCGCGGAAATCAACCCCCTCAGTAACGCGTCTGACATGATACGCTCCTTCCTGCTGCCAGGATACATTTTTAGCCAAAGTTGGGTGCTCTCTGTTCTGGTTTTCTCAGCCATCTTCACCCTGAGTGCAACATTTGCTTACATGAAAATAATAGAACGCACATAGTAACGTTCAAGCCTATTTCCCATGGTTAGATTTATGAATACGCACAACATATCTTGTTTCCCTCCACCTTCGAAACTTCGGTCTGAAGGGTACACCCATGGACAAAGTGGACGCCATCTTTGAACCGAAATCGGCCGTACTGATAGGCTCTAGCAAGATTCGAGAAGAGGTCGGGATGGCTTCACCGCAGCTCTTCGGCAACGTTACGTACAACATGAAGAGGTTCTACCGCAAGAAAGCCTACGTCGTAGACATCGACGGCCGAGCTGGCTACAAGAACCTGATCAAGCTGCCAGAAGTACCTGACCTTGCAGTCATCATGCTTCCACCCGAACTTTCGGTCGCCCAAGCAGTGGAGTGCGCCAAGGTGGGTGTCAAAGCCCTTGTCATGATCACTGGTGGCTACAAAGAAAATCAGCGCGCCAGCCTTCTAAGACTTAAGGAGAGGTATGGCACCAGAATCCTTGGCCCAAACACGATTATGGGTGTACTGAACACTGCCAACGGATTGAACACGACCTTTGAAATAGACCTCATGCCCGAAAAGGGAAACATCGCAGTCATATCCCAGAGCGGCGGAGTCGGCGCCTGCCTACTCGACTGGGCATGCTTCTTCAACGTCGGAATCAGCAAGTTTGCTTTTGTAGGCGACAAGGTTGACGTGAATGACGTTGATTTGCTGCGGTATCTCGGAAAGGACAGGAAAACGAAGGTGATATGTCTCTACATGGAAGGGGTCAAGAACGGCAGAGAATTCATTGACGAGGCGAGAAGGATCGTAAAGCGGAAGCCCATTTTGGTTCTCAAAGGGGGAGTTACCCGCGAGTCGGCGCAGAGGGCAAAATCGCACACGGCTTCAATAGCCGGGTCAAACGAGGTTTTTGATGCGGCTTTCAAGAAAGCAGGTGTAATCAGGGTGGAAAACATCGAGGAACTGATGGACATGGCTATCGCGCTGTCTAAACAGCCACCGATGCTCGGAGACAACGTGGCAATCGTGAGTAACGTTGGAGGGCCGGCCATACTGGCGGCGGATGCAGTTCAAAGGAACGGTCTGAAGCTTGCAGGCTTGTCTTCTGGGACAAAGAAGGAAATCGAGCGTCAATATCCTGGGGTGGACGCCAGCAATCCTATAGACTTGATTGCTGATGCAAAGGCTGACAGATACAAGAAGGTGCTTGAGCTTATACTTGCGGACAAGAACGTAGACGGCGTGCTAGTGATCAACATGCTCAAATCTACGTTCTTTGAACCGAAGGACTCAAGGGTAATTCCAAGAATAGCGTCAAGGTTTCCACGCAAACCGGTTGTGGATGTTCCAGCTGGCGGAGCGGATTTCGCAAAAGTGTATGAGGTGCTGGGTCGATCAAGTATTCCGCTGTATAATCTCCCCGAGAAAGCCGCGAGAGCACTGCGAGTGTTGAGAGCTTACGCAATGATTCGCGAAAGAAAGGATTAGATCCCATCACTAACGCGATCTCTTCGGGTGAAGTCAGAAGCATCAACTATATCTCGTAGAGATCTAGATTGTACTTGAGATCATAGTCCTCGTTTAGGGTGAAAAGTTGGTTCAGAGCACATTGCACCCAGATCCGAAACTGACTGAAGAAGTTCTCGACTTTTGCAGGCATGTCGCAGGCTCTTCCCATGTTGTTGCAGGTTGTGTACGAAGCGATTACGCTTCAGTATTGCCCACGACGAAAACGGTTCTTCAGGTGCTTGTCATTCTTCGCGATTTTCAGCCGAGGCTGATGAATTACGTCAAGGTTCTGGGTGCAAGCTACGTCACTGTTTCAGCAGTTGACAAGTGGGTTTTTGAAAGAGACGTAGACAAGGGATTGCTGGGCGAAGCTTTGGCCGGTGCACTCACCTTCCCATACGCAACCCTAGTAAATGAGCCGTACTTGCACTCGCAGGAGGTGAAGTTGAAGAAACGCTTGGTTGCCGAACTTTTACGGAGTCTGGTTATGGATTTCCCAGAACTCTCGTACGAATTGCACATTAAACCAGAGTATTTCATGTATGAAACCATGTTGACGAGAGGCCGACTTTTTCCACCGACGATGTACGCCTTGACGAGTCTCCTAGGAAAAAAGGAAGGTGAAATGGGTGTGGAGTGCTCTCTTCACGGTTTCGTCGAAGCATTGAAGCAGCTTGAAGAAGACGGCATAGTTTATCACTCGAAAGGTTACCTGAGAATTTCAAAGAAGTTTGTCGATGATTCGCGAAGTCGCAGGGCACGTTTTACCGACCTTTTCAAGACAGGCCAAAGAGCTTTATTTACATCCTTGCTCGGTCTCTTCCCGCAGATTATGAACGCGCTTTCACAGAACAGGGAGCTTTTCTCTGGCATTCAGAGGGCTTTTGGTGAGGATTCAAAGATTTGGCAGAGGTTCGAGGATCCTGAGAATTACGTTTATGTTCCGACGGCAACCGGTTTAGTGCCGCTCGCGAGCAGGTTAGACATCGAAGTTGTTGCCAGAAAGGTGTTTTCGGCAGATGCGAATGCTGAAGTCAAGGTTGAGAACATGGGCGGCATCTTGAACGATGTTTATCTGGTAAAGACGTTTGCTGGAGGTAAGCCTAGGAAAGCAGTTGTCAAGCGATTCAGGGACTGGTCGAATTTCAAATGGTTTCCTCTCACGTTGTGGTCTGTTGGAACGCGAACCTTTGCGGTTTCAGGCAGCTCAAGACTCCAAAGGGAGTGCGCTATCAGTCGATTGTTAGATTCAAACGGTTTCGTCGTCCCTAAAGTTCTGCACGTGAGTCGTGGCGACCGGTTGATAGTTATGGAGTACTTCGAAGGAGAGGATATTGGAAGGGTCGTGAAGCAAGTTGCGAGTTCGAAGAATTCTGATGAGATTGCGAAAGATCTAGATGTGGTCGCAAGAGTTGGGAAAACGCTTGCAGGTGTGCATGCGCTGGGTATTGCTTTGGGGGACACGAAGCCTGAGAATATCCTTATCGGAAAGGAAGGTCAAATATGTCTGATGGATTTTGAGCAGGCAAGTCGAAACGGAGACGCGGTTTGGGACCTTGCCGAATTTCTCTACTATTCAGGACATAACATTTCTCCGTTCGTTGAAGCTAGAAGGCTGGAGAAGTTCGCTGAGACTTTTATCAGGGGATATTTGGAAGGCGGAGGAAGCGTTGCTACTGTCAAGAAAGCTGGCAGCCCAAAATACACGAAGGTTTTCAGCGTGTTCACTTTTCCGCACATAATGTTTATTCTCTCAAGCGTCTGCAGGAGAGCAGACAAGCTGAAGGCGTAGGCATGGTCAAACGTGAAACGACTTTAGCCTTTTACGGTGGAGTGAACGAGATCGGCGGCAACAAGATTCTGGTCAAGGATGGAGACACCAGGATTTTCTTCGACTTCGGCATGTCGTTTAGCATGAAAAAACTGTTCTATTCGCCACCTTTCTTGTCTCCCAAGAGCGAAAGAAGCTTGCAGGAATTTGGAATTCTGCCCAAACTTGATGGAGTCTACAGGTTCGATGAGAAGGCTCCTGAAGTGGATGCCGTCTTCGTGTCTCACGCACACTTGGATCACTCCGCTTACCTCTCCTTTATCAAACGTGAGATCCCAGTTTACTGCGGCGAAACAACAAGGATCATCCTGCAAGCGCTGAGCAAGATGCGCCGAGCGGATTTGGAGTTTGACATCGAGGGGTTGAACTTCAGACCCTTCAGGACTGGCGACAAGATCCATGTTGGAAACGTGGAGGTCGAGCCGGTTCACGTCGATCATTCTGTTCCAGGTGCCTATGGTTTCGTTGTTCACACGTCAAGTGGTGCGATAGTTTATACAGGAGATTTCAGGCATCATGGCGCGAAACGTGAGATGACTGATGATTTTACTCGAAAAGCAAGTGAAGCGGACCCTGTGGCGGTTGTCACAGAAGCGACGAACATGACCAGTGCACACGTGTCTTCGGAAGATGAAGTTGAAAACAAGCTGAACGCCATCGTCGAAGAGGCAGATGGGATTGTGCTTGCAGAGTTTGCTTATGGAGATGTGGACCGTTTCAACAGTTTCTTCCGAGTTGCCAAGGACAACGGGCGTTGTTTTGCGATCTCACTTAGGCAAGCATGCTTGTTGAACGCTCTCCGTGCTGACAGGGGCCTGATCCTTCCAGACTTGAACGATGAGAGCCTGTTGATTTTTCGAAAATCGAAGGTCACAAGCTACGCCTGGGAAAAGCAGATCCTGGAGCGGTACGGTGGCAAGGTGAAGAGTGCCTTCGATCTTTCGAAGCAGCAGTGTAAGGTTGTGTTGGCATTGTCATTCTATGATTTGGAGGAGTTGGTTGAGCTGCGACCAGACGCAGGGAGCTGTTATGTTTTGTCTGCATCGGAACCGTTTAATGAGGAGATGGAGATTGATTTTGAGAGGCTTGTCAATTGGCTTGGGCATTATGGTCTGCCACAGTATCACGTTCACGTTTCGGGTCACATCATGCCGTTGCAGCTGAAATCCATTCTTAAGGAGGTTGATGCGGTGAAGGTTTTCCCCATTCATACGGAGAACGCTGAGCTGTTCGGCAAGTTCACGCGAGACCTTAGGGGTGAAGTGGTGCTGCCTGAGAAGGGAAGAGAGTACACGGTTTAGACCCGTGGAAATCCGTCAGCATGCCATGAGTCTTGAAGGCTTGTGGTCAGCATTTATATAAGGAGCAAATAGTTTATTCTGACACGCAGACAGTAGGCAAGGAGAAGTTTGGATGCCAACGGCTTTCGTCTTGATCAACACGGAGCTAGGGTCTGAAACGGATGTTTTGAAGGATTTGAAGAAGGTCGCGGGAGTAGATGAGGTCTTTGCTGTCTACGGGACATATGACATAGTTGCGAAGGTGAAGGCGGAAACTATGGACAGGCTCAAGGAGATCGTGACCGTTCGCATCAGAAAGGTGAACAACGTCAGGGCCACGCTCACGTTGATGTCTTCGGAGGACGCGAAGTAGCAGTCAAACCCCTCTTTTTATGGTCTCTTTGAAGGATGAAGGTTAGCAGAATGCGGTTCTCTCAGCGTCGGCGCTGTGCCGTGCGTCGCGCGCCCAGTAGCACATGGACGCCTCTCACCCAGGTTTTTTCCATGGCAAGATTTTCTAACGGGTTTCGTCTAGGAGCTTGGACTGACACTTGAGCAGGTTGGACATGGTGATTAGGCATTAAGCTGAGGCGTGGCATTAGGCGCGCAAAACCAATATTTAGAGTTTACAGAAAAGCAGGATCAGTGAAAAGGATGTTTTCTCATTCAAGTTGGTAAGGTTTGAATTGCCATGCTTCTTCCTGTTGGTAAAGATCTCTAAGTATTCCATTGGCTTGTTCTCTGTCAATTGACAATAGCAGTTTTGCGAGGTGCTTGCAGAGTTTTTTTGTTGACGAGACTCGTTCCCAGTCTGCACAGTCATGAAGGATGATCTTTGCTCTTCCGTCTATCACTATGTGATATTCTCTCAATCTTGCTTCAAGCCTTTCACTTACCTGCTTGGTAATCGTCAGGTCGCTGTCCGGGATCTCTTCAGCTCTCTTCAGCCTTTCAGGGGGAACGAAGTAGTTTATAAGACTGTCAAAATTCATGTTCTTGGGTGCAGCAAAGGTTTCAAGAGTGGAATAAGTCGTCTGAGTTGCAGCTTTGCGGTAGCTTTCTATCCTGTTTTTGATTTCGATTTGCTTTGGCTCTAGAGCTCCAGCCATTTCCATTATTTGCAGACAGTTCTCAACTGCGTAGCCATGATAATGGTTGTTGAAGTAACCGTAGACTTTTTCGACTTTGTCGGCAACTTCTTGAACTCTGGGAGCCCAGGGCTCAAGTTCTTCGGCGCGATAGCGATAGTTGTACCATGGTCTGGTTCCGTGTCCGTGCCACCGGAAGTAGGCGATCTGAGATGTCAAGTGTGTCTCTGGAGGTAAAAGTGGTTCATCGACGATTGTGTATGCTACCTTGTATTTCTCGAGGAGGGCCCATGTTTCGCTTCGCATCCATGAGAGGTCTCGGAACTCGACTGCGAATTTCACGTGGGTCGGGAGCAATTTGAAGAAGTCTTCCAGCTGCTTTGGCCTGTAGTCAAACCTTGGAGGGAGTTGGATAAGTATGCAGCCTAGTTTGCCGCTTAGGGAGAGTGGTTCCATTAGTTCTAAGAATCTCCCTAGATCTTCCTCAATGCCTCGTGCAAGCTCTAGTTTCTTCTCGTGTGTGATTAGGCCGGGCAGTTTGGCTGTGTAGACGAAGCCCTCGGGTGAGTATCTGGTCCAGCCCATGACGGTGCCTTTTGAAGGATAGCGGTAGAATGTGGAGTCGATCTCAACGGTCTTGAAGACTCTTGTGTAGGCGCGGAGCATGCTCTTGTCCATTTTGGTGTAGAAAGGGCCTATCCATTCCTTGTAGCTCCATCCGGACGTGCCCAGGAAGACTTTTTTGGAGATCTCAGCCAAGCTGATCACCAGGTGATATGTTCTAGTTTGTCCATTACTTCAGCGATGTTGTTGTATGTTTCTTCAGGAAGTTCTTGGAGGGCTTCCTCTGCGTGGACTCTTGCCGTTTCTGTCATGTCGAAGAGTTTCCATCCTTGCTTGCGGATAAGCTGTTGTTTCGTGGCAGGAAATTCCGCGTCTTCTCTGAGAACCTCTTCAAGGGAAGATATACCCGTTGACCTCGTTATCATCGGAAACTTGCCCGTCTGCTTATACTTCTTCAACCTTACAGCGTCTTTGTACATTCTTACAAAATGAAAGCTCATGGCTACTTTCTGGGACTTTGACCCGGAGGCCCTCCGATCTATTTCGACCAGTTCTCCATCCGTTGACTGGTAAATGTTGTGTTGCCCCTTTCCGAAGAGTCTGGTGTACAATAGGTCTGACCCGTAAGCGGGTTCCTCGCCTTTCGACAAATCCACACAGTGTACCATGTTCTTGTCTTGCATGATCTTCAAGAGTTCCGGTGAGAGCACTTGACCAGGTGCTTGTCTCAGTTCGAGGGCCACTCGCATGTTCCCAAGGTCCAGTGAGGACAGGAGGAGACGAAGGTCTTTAACTGATGCTCGATTCAGCCTGAATGATCGCGGAACCTGAAGGTGCAGGATATTCGCTTTTAGAACCTGACATATCTTTCTCATTTTTTCAAGAGTTTCAATGGCCTGTTCTACGGGTTGGAACTTGTAGGTGTGGCAAATTGAGCGATGCGCTCTGACGCTGAATTGAAAATCTGGCGGCACCAGCCTTCTCCACTTTTCCACTTCATTCAAGGGAGGTTTCTGGTAGAATGTCGAGTTTACTTCCACAAAGTTGAAAACCTTAGAATACGCTGCTAAGGAGCTGACTCCTGGAACTTGAAAATAAGCCCATCCACCGGCTCCGATTAGGTATTCCTTCAAGACTTCAGGCCTCTTCGTCAAACACTTCGCGTACTACGTGATTCGAGCCTTAAGAAGGGTTTCGACTTTTGGCTATTTAAAACCAGAGTGTTTTCCCTCAAACATGTCGAAGGCAGGATACTCGACTTCTACACTTCTGCGTCCGGACAACAAGGATCGCTATATGTCGTTTGATCCTCTAGATTCCAACAATTATTAATAAGGCGGTGCATAAGGAAAGCCTTAGCCACGTGTTTCTAAATGAGCAAATTGTCAGAAGATGATTCAAGTATAAGAGAGCAGGTTTCAAGACCTGTTGGCGAAAGTCAGCGACTGTATGGATCGATCGCATGTGGCAAGTCGTTGTGACGGGGTGTTATGAACTTGTACTGTCCTAAGTGCGGTGCTCAACTTCCAGATGAGGCCGCCTTTTGCATGAAGTGCGGAACCAGCGTCGCTGCTGGGCAGTCGAAGCAGGCTGAAGCGTCGACGGCACCGGTCCTGGCTCCTTTGGGGGCAACGGCGTTAAAGTGCCCCAGTTGTGGCGCACCCATCTCGCCCAAGTTTGGCGAGATGATCATAACGTGCGAGTACTGCGGAACCGGGATAACACTCGGAAACGACGGCTGGAAAGGTGTACAGAAACAGACGATGCTTCCGCTCAAGTTTGGGGAAAGAGATCAAGTCGTCGCCAAGATTCACGACCTCATGGATAGGGGACTGCTGCACCGACACCTTCAGGAGAGTTCAACGCTCGAGGAGATGAACCTGAGCTTTGTCCCATACTGGATTGTTTCTGTCTCGGCAAGAACATCGATTGTAGCGAGTGACATGGTAGTCCAGGCTGGAGAGATCGCCACCACCGCGGCTCTCTTTGGCGTTATGGGGTCCGCGATGGGCGGCAGAAGGGGCGGGGGAGGCTTTGCAGGGCCTCTTCTTGCGGGAGCAGTGCTGGGCACCATGATGGGTCCCGGTCAAGCCAGTGCGAAGAAGACCTACGAGATGGACAACAACTACAATTTCCCGATAGTGGCGCTCAAGGCCCTTATCGAGCACCAGCCCAGAAATTACCAGTTCAGCCTCGATGACAGGGCACTCTTCGATGTCTCGAAGGTCCCAAAGGGCATAAAGATTCTGAACGGTGATGTTGGACAAGAGGCTGCCAACTATCAAGCGAAGACGCTCGTCGACCAGTTGCAGTCCGAGAAGGCGCATGCACAGTACCACATGATCCAGCAGCTACACACAGACGTGGATGTCGCGGATGCAGAGCTGCTCTATGCACCGATATGGTTTGCCCAGTACGACCACAAGGGGAACAAGATAGTTTTGGTAATCGATGGCAACTCAGGCGCCGTGATTAACAGCATCGGTCTCTAAAGACCAGAAGAGAATTCTGTTCCATCCACCGTCTTGATAATATGTATTTAGCCTCTAACAAGGCCGGCCCTAGTGCGGGCTACAATGGACGATATTCTGAACCTGCTCAAATATAGAGAGGAAAAGACCGAATGCGCATCTTTGAAAAACCTAATAGGTAACAACAAACACTTTGCGCAGGGATATCAAATGCCAAAATCTCCTACTGCGGACGAGAAATCAGAGAGGGAGACAACTTGAGCAAATACTCCAGAACGAAGCTAAGCGGATTAACTGAAAACCAGGCTAAGGCTGGATCCTCTGCGGAGGATGAGGTCGAGAAGACCGTGGTCAGGAGGCTCGATGGAATAAAGAATAGAGACGAAGGCGCAGTTAGAGCGGTCCTTGATGAACGCTACAGCAAATTTGATGACTGGCCTCCTTTTAGAAGACAAGAGACTGCAGAAGCTCTAGAGAATGAGTTCGCGGCGTTCAAAGTTCTCTCCAACTATAGTTACGAGTTAAAGAATTTTGAAGTAAACGTCCTTGGAGACATCGCTGTTGCCACTTTCAGTATACATTATCAGGGAGTAATCAGAAACAGGCCATTTGAGGTGAATTCGCGTGTTACATCAGTCCTCATGAAGCAAGATTCAGGATGGAAAGTCGTTCACGAGCACTTCTCTAGGTTCCCTGAAGAGACGGGGCAACAACTCGGCGCGTCTCCCTCGCCTCAACCGACGCAATCCCCATCGCCTACATCGCATCCGTCAGGAGCGGATAGGACAAGAACTTATGCTATTCTAGGATTTGTTAGTGCTGCTATTGGTTTGCTTATATTACCTGAGATATTTGGTTCGGTGGCGATAGTTCTCGGAGCCTACGTATGGAGAAGAAAACAGGGAAACCTTGGGCTCATCGTTTTGATTATCGGAATCATAGGCATAGTTATACCTTATCTCCTCCCATCGTAGACTTAGCGGGCAGGGCGAAGAACCATTAACGGGGAACTTTCGCGTCTGGTGATTATGGAAAGGAATAATAGTATTCTTCACCCAAGTTTGAGGGAAGGCTAGGTCGCAGTATGAAGTTTTCTTTCATTGCTCCTGGCCCCAACGCAGATTTGGATGAACGTGAGGGAAAAAAGTCTATCGGCGCCTGGCCTCCTCTGGGCATCTTGTATTTGGCCGCGGTCTTAGAAGAGAGAGGCGTTGAGGTTTCTGTTCTGGACCAGGCAGCAGAAGGTTTCACGCTGAAGGAAACGATTAGCTGGGTAAAGGCTGAGAACCCTGACATTCTTGGTTTTTCAACTTTTGCAAGCTCAGGCCGCACGGCCGCGGCGATAAGCAGCGAGGTTAAGAAGGAGAATCCGAACGTTATTGTAGTGTTCGGGAATCATTACGCGACGTTTAATCCCGAAAGAATTCTGAGAAAATATCCTTCAGTTGACATCATTGTGCGAGGAGAAGCAGAACGTACAGTCATCGACCTAGTGGATTGGTTCGAGAAAAGGCGAACGCTTAAAGAAATTCTTGGAATCAGTTTCAGGAACGGAAGCGAAGTGGTATCGATGGCTGATAGGCCTTTGATAGAGGACTTGGATTGTCTTCCTTTTCCTGACCGTGCCTTAATCAGTGAGGACTATCACTCTATGATTGCAGGAGCAAATGTTGCCCCAAGAAAGTTCACAAGCATCGTTTCTTCCCGCGGCTGCTTTTACAGATGCCGGTTCTGTTCCTGTGCGCAGTTTGCTCGTAACAGATGGAGATCCAGATCCGTGAAGAGCACTTTGGAAGAACTGTGTTTTCTTGCGTCCGAAGGATATAGACAGTTCGTCTTTGTTGACGACAATTTCACCGCTAACCCAAACAATGTGATCAAGCTTTGCAGAGGAATGAGAAGAGAAAAGCTGGATGTCGAATGGATCTGTGAGGGAAGAGTGAGTAACGCTTCCTACCAGATGTTCTGGGAGATTGCGAGAGCGGGGTGTAAAATCTTGTACTTTGGCATCGAGAGCGCTAATCAAAGAATTCTCGATTACTACGACAAGCGGATAACGCCTGAACAATCTAAGACCGCGGTGAGAACGGCCAGAAAGGCGGGAGCAGACGTGATAGTCGGGTCTTTCATAGTGGGCGCGCCTGACGAGACCAGAGAGGAGATTCAGAACACGATCGAGTTTGCAAACAGAATTGCAATAGACCTGCCACAGTTTAACATAGTGGGCGTTTTTCCTGGAACAGACATGTGGAACGAACTCGAAACCAGGGGGTTTCTAACGGACGGAGACCACTGGGAGACAGGCATCGCGGTCTCAGAAATATGCCCGACTGCAGTCCCTTACGAGGAAATAAGGCAAATGGTACATGAGGGTTTTTACCGCTTTGTCAAAAGGCCAAGCTTCATATCAAAACAGATCGCGAGGCTAATCAGGAGTCCTTACCGGGTCAGAAGTCTGATAAACAATCTTGAACAAATGGGCAGTATTAGAGAAGGCATCCGCAGCGTTACTTGACGCCATGGACTTGCTCGCGCGTCAAGAGGGCTGCCACTCCTCTCTGAAGAAAATCTCTGAGAGCTCTTTTCTCCGTCTGGGAGCAGGCTTTTCATCTGGCATCCCTATTGGCAACAGTGCGACGACTTTCATCTTTGCAGGAATCTTGAGCAGACTCTTCACCGCGTCCTCGTCAAATGCACCTATCCAACAAGTGCCGTAACCCAGGGCTGTGGCCGCCAAAACCATGTGTTCCAACGCTATCATTGTGTCCTTTTCGTGCCATCTGGCAGACTTTTCAGGATCACTGATTGCCACCACAATCGCTCCAGCGTCGCCTACGAACGTCTGATCATTCGCCGCTTTTGCCAGAGCCTTCCTTCGTTGCCTTTCTTCAACTACTACGAAGCGCCAAGGTTGGCGATTGGCTGCAGACGGTGCCAGACGGGCGGCCTCGAGAATAGTCTCCAGCTTTTCGTCAGGAATTGGTTCCGGCCTGTATTTTCTGATGCTCCTTCGAATCCTTATGGCTTCAAGAACATCCATCTTGATTTTCCTACCCTAAACTCACTCTCTTGCACAGAGCTTATTATTCCTAGTGGCGCATAGGGCGCGCCGGTTCTGACATGGATAGATTGAAAGTTACACTCTTAGGGGGTTCATTCATGAGATGGTTCCAAACTCTTAGTGCCGATATTGAGAGTGGATTATTAGGGTTTGTAGTGTGCAAGGATTCACAACGTATTAATTAAAGTATCAACTCTTGCTATTTACGATAACGATGTCCAACACGGCAAAGCAGGACCGGCGCAAGCAAGCCCTTTTTCACACGTTGGGTCTAAGTTGCTTAGGCGGAGCAATATTCCTGCAGATATTGGTCTTTACAGACATACTGACCCATGGATACTTCATGGCTGTGGAAAGCAACCAGGCTATTTTGGCTTTTGAAATACTGTTGACTGCTTTTTCTTCCATATACTTCGTGTACATTTACCAACGCTTCATCCGCTCTATGAGATAGCCCCTTCGGGACGCGCGCTATTTTTCTGCACGTTACGGAAACATCCCGACGATGATAGAAAATGTTAAATAAACTTCTCATAGAACTCGCTCAGTAGTTGTTCTTCAAGTGTGAGACAATGAGAGGTTTACGGAAACTGACTTTAATGGCATACATCCTCGCCTTGGCATTTGCCTTGATAAGCACGGTGAAGGTGCAGGGCTCGGCAGACGAGATGAAGGCTTTCTTTGACTCACAAATCCCCGGAATCACGATTCAAGTCAACGCAACGACGCAGACTCAGCCAACGAAGAACATCACTGTCATAGTTAGTCTAAAAACGAACGTAACTGACATCGGGGTCGAACATTTCAACTTGGAAGTATCTGGGTTCTTGAACGGAACCACTAAACTTTCGATGCTGAACATCACTGACAACAACTTCTTCCTAAACAACACATCACCAAAGGAGTACGTGAACAGCACCTACGTACCTAGCTGGGTTTGGGGTATAACCTACGGAGAAATCACGCTGAGTTACAACGTGAGTGAAGAAGGCTATGTTTTGACATTTCCTAACTTCGTAAGTGGTTTTCCAATGACGCAAGTAGAGAACACTTTTCTGAAAGGGCTTGAGACACAAAACACCATCCTACAAGACCAAATTAAGAGCCTGAATGACAGTTACCAACAGCTAACCAACCTATATCAGAACGTCAGCAACACTCTTCAGCAGCTTAACCAGACCTATGTACAGCTTTACCAAAACTACACTTCTGTCAAAGGAAGTCTCGGCGATCTTGATAACACCCGTCGGGTAACGACGGTTCTTGCCGTAACAACCATCTGCTTCTTGGTGACAACGATCTATCTGGTGATCCGCAGACCAAAAGAGTCATGGTAGAGCGCGCGCGGGCTACTACTGAATCTTGAGGGAAAACCTTGAAAGCGCCTCGAAAGCTAGGCGGCCTAACGTGCAGGCTATTTCTTATGCAACTTCTGCGCCGCGATGAACGTCAATCCGTGTTTGGTCAGGGTCTCAGCCGTCCTGTTTAGTGCATCGTGTTTGTCAAGGTAATTTATGAGAAACTCTGGCATCAAACCCTTGTCGATGATGTCCTTCTTTGGCATGAAGTAGTCGAGTGTGTCTGAAGCATGATCCCTTTTTCTTTCTGTCTCAGGTATTCCGCCCTCATGTTTGGCGCTGATGTTCTTCACGTGGTCAGCAAGCCTCACAAGCTCAGCAGTTCGGTCGTACGGCTGTCTTACGATGCTCTTGTAGGCTTCGGTGATGTGATGTTCAAGGCGAACAACGTCTTCAAAATCGAAAGCATTCCGGACGTAAGCCGCTAGTTCGATGGTTTTGTTATCAACAGAGTTTGAGAGGTTGAAACCGATAAGCGGACTTGAGCCATCATCGCGGCTGAAGAGTTTGGCGGTCATCAGCGTCCAGAGGATCGAGTAGGGGTTATCAATTCCTAAGAAGACTGAAATCTTAAATTCGATGTTGATTCCCAGCTTGTGCAGCCAGTACCCCAGAAGGACGGTGCCCGAATTTGTGTTCAACACTTGTGGAAGACCGTATTCGGTGTAGTAATGCAGAAACTCATCGACCCATTTCAGCGAATACTCGTTCGGGACACCCACTCCCCCGAAATAGCCAGTAATTGTCTCTGGGCCAGCCAGGTGAACGTTGATCGGCTTGCCATCTGGCCCAGGCAGTGTGCCTTTCGTGTCAAGCGTTTGAACATATGATGCGCCGATGATCTGCATCGCCGCTGCGAAAGCCAGCATGTCATCGTCCTCGATTTGTTCCTTCATTGAACGCACACGGACGTACCGCGCTGGCATGAGCTCCTGTTTTGCAATCGCCTTCTGCGCTTCTTCAACGAGCCATGGGAAGAAGTTGAACGCGCTAATCTCCAGAGTGACTGCCAGGGACTCGTCAAACTTCATTGAATCCGCCTTCTTCCCCAGAACTTTCTTCCTGTATTCTGAAACGCTGATGAAAGCTTCTTTGTCCCGTTGTTTAGTCAACCATTCAAGGTCTTTAACAAACGGAGATTCGCTCTTTCTCAGCCTGTCCATGAGCTTGTCGATCTTGCGTGCCTCTTCGGCTTTGTGGTTGATTTGGTCAACCCCGCCGTACTTGTCGACGATCTCCAGCAGGCCATTCACAAGCTGGTTGTCCTTTCTCAGCAGAAAATCGTTGATTTCCTTCAGGTTTTCTTCATGAATTTTCAGCCTGTCCCTTAGGCTAGCCAAGACAGTCGCCCTCCAGATTTTAGTAACTGTTGATTGACTAATGGAATTTAAGTATTTTCGGTCAAAACGGGAGAATCGTCAGCGGACCCCCTCCTGGAGCTTTTTCGACTATGTAAACATTGAGTCTTAAACGATCTCACGAGATTGTTCCCGAATTCGAAGCTTAAACGATATAAGAGCGAGGTTTGACTAAAAGCTAGGGACGACGAATGTTCAAGCCTGAAGGGATTTTTCCAGCTTTGGTCACGCCCTTTACAGATGATGGAAAAGCCGTTGACGAAGAGAGACTTCGGACTCTGGTTAACCACTGCCTCAAACTAGGGGTCCACGGCGTCGTTCCATGCGGGACGACCGGCGAATTCGTAAACTTGACAACTGAGGAGAAAAGGCGCGTGATCAAAATTGTGATCGACGAAGTTAACGGGCGAGTTCCAGTAATTGCGGGAACAGGTTCCAGTGGAACCGACCAGACTGTGGAAATGACAAGATATGCGAAGGATGCTGGCGCAACCGCCGCCTTGATCGTCACTCCTTTCTACCTGAAGCCAGCCGACCGCGGAATCTACGAGCACTACTACACGATAGCGAACGAAGTGGACATGCCGATAATTCTGTACAACATTCCCCAGTGCACAGGGCTGGATTTGCCCTGGCAAATGGTTGAAGACTTGGCCCAAATACCAAACATTGTCGGCGTAAAGGACAGTAGTGGGCAGCTCAAGTTCATACTGGCTGTTCTTGAGAAGGTGAGAGACAAGATTAACGTTCTTTGCGGGCACGACGAAGTCGTCGTGGCAGGGTTGGCTGCTGGCTGTTCTGGCGCGATACTGGCAAGCGCCAACGTGATTCCCGACATCTGGGTTCAAATCTATGATCACGTCAAGAAAGGCGAGCTTCAACAGGCACGCGAGCTGCAGTACAAGGTTCAGAAGATAGCGAGAATCATTGCTGGTAGCGGAGCCGTAGGCACGAAAGAGGCTCTCAACATGATGAAAGTCAAGGTCGGCCCGGTAAGAAAACCCCTTAGCGTAGGTGGAGAACTGACCTATGAGGCAAGAGAAGAACTGCGTCTCGATTTGGAGAAGATAGGAAAGATAAAGCCCAAGGCCATCGCCTTCGAGATAGCCGAGAAACCTATCGAAGAACGTTTTACTGCAATCGACCTGACACCAGAAATGATCAAGAGATTCAAGCTGCGTGTAGGTGAAGCCTTGGCTGGACAGGGCTCAGATGTGGCGCACATCGACCTTCTAATCGGCGAGAAAGATGGACCGGTTGCCGCCGCGTTCGCGAAGGCCAAGGCCACGCCAGCTTCTGGCCACGAGCCGTTACTGGCCATCTTGGAACCCAACCTGTCAGTGAAACCCGTAACCCTGATCGTCCCAACGGTCACGATAACCAGCATGCGCCAGGCAAGCATGGTTTACGGACCGGCCCAAGCAGCGGTGGCCAAAGCCGTGGTTGACAGTGTTGCAGACGGGACGATCCCAAGAGAAGCCACCGATGACCTCATAATAGTCGCGAACGTGTTCGTCCACCCGACAGCAGTCGACAGGCAACGAGTCTACATAAACAATTACAAGGCGATGCGACATGCTATCCGCAAGACGATGGAAGGCAGGCCAGACGTGGACGAACTCATAGAGAACAAGGATCGGTCGAAGCACCCGTTTAAGTACACACCATAGTGAAGGAATTGGCAAGTCAAGTAATAACCGAAGGTGACCTCGTACTTCTCAGCCTCAGTCAGAGGAAAACCTACCTAGTCAGAGTTGAGCAAGGCAAGAGCTTTCACACGCACAAGGGTTTTGTCAGATTCGATGACCTGATAGGAAAAGATTTCGGTTCCACAATCCTGAGCAGCCTGGGGTTTGAATTCGCAGCCTTGAAGCCTCTGCTGCGCGATTTCATTATGAAGTCAGCGAGGCAAACGCAGATAATGTATCCAAAGGACATAGCCCTGATAGTTATGTTCAGCGGCTTAGGCCCAGGAAGCAGGGTCGTTGAGGCCGGAACAGGGACCGGTGCAATGACAACGGCCTTAGCACATTATGTGAGGCCCAACGGAAGAGTGTACAGCTACGAGATAAGGGAAGAATTTCAAAAGACAGCCAAGAAAAATCTGGAAAGAGCGGGTCTAATTGATTTCGTGGAACTGAAAAACAAAGACGTTACCGCTGGAATAGACGAGAAAGACATTGATACGGTAATCCTGGACTTAGCGGTTCCTTGGCTAGTCGTCCCTCATTCATTTACGGCCTTGAGGTCCAGCGGGACAATAGTGACGTTCAGCCCAACGATAGACCAGGTCGTCAAGACTGTTGAAGCATTGAATGAAAATGGCTTCACCGACATTGAAACGGTCGAGTGTCTGATGAGAGGCATGCAGATAGAAAGGGGAAAGACTCGACCGCAGACTCTGATGACAGCCCATTCTGGCTACATCACAACTGCTCGCAAAGCCACGAAGAACATCGCTTCCATCAGCCCTTCATAGCCCCTGCAATTGCGAATATTTCAATTGGATGTTCAGTTTCAAGTTTATTGCCGAATCTCATCCGGATGCTTTTGTAGCTCTGGACAAAGCCATGATTGCGCAGCATGCAAACGGCTGTTGTGTTTGGTGATGGGACACCAACGTGGATTTTTGAATTCGGTTCCAGCCTACTAATGCATGTGGCAAACAGTTCTTCCGCGTTCTGTCGTTGTCCAGTTCTACACACCCACGGTCCAAGCACGTATCCATTTTCTGCCTTCCTGCAGGTGATGTAGCCAATTATGTGCGAGTCCGAGTGCGAGACGAAGCTCAGTTCTGGGTTTTCACTGAAAAGTCTGCTCAGAACTCTGCCCCTGTATCCCCCGAAGTATTCTGCATCAAATTTCGCGATATCCTCAATCATCTCTTGTTCTATCGACTTGACTGAGGAACTTTTCGAGGGTTGCAGTTTTTGACTGGTACCCATGAGCCGGAGAGAATCGAATTCATACGCGAATCCCACATTTCGGTACAAATCTGCAATCTCTTGAACAGCATCCAGTTCCACTGTTTCAACTTTCCGACCTTGCAAATAGCCAAGAGCTTTCTCCATCAAGACCGTGCCGATTCCGCTCCTTCTGTGCTTTGAACTCACGATGAGTAACCCGACCCATCCCAGCGTTCCATATGTTATGGAAAAAACGTGACCAACAGGTTCTCCGCCCACATCGGCCATGAAACAACCTTCAGGTTCGAAGTCAAGCATGCGAGCAATGTCATTCCTCGTCACATTCCACTGCTCAGTCGAGGTCATTTTGTGGGCAAAGTCTATGTCTTCCCTCTCGAACCTACGGACAAAGACACGCGGCATTCTTTTCCACCCAGCGAAGAGAGTCTGTAAAACTCGATTGGTGCTTCGAGAATTATTAAGGCTGATGACACAACTTAGTGCGTTACTAGCACGTGTCGCAACAACGTTGGGTTCCTGGCCGATAGGACGCGCGAAAGGAGTGCATGCAATGAGATCCGAAACGAAAAGGAAAAGGAGAGTGCCCCATCAACTAAACTGCTGTGAGAGAACTTCTTAGCGTATCCAATGGCAAGCATGCAATATGCACTAGAAGATTCTTCTAGAATGCTCTTTCATAAGCAATAAATCGTTCAGCTTTTCGTATAGTTCTTGTTCAAGCTGACATTGTACAGCCGAAAGGAGAAGGGAGAAGAAGGATTGCGCACTCCATCAAGGAGTGCGTGATCCCAACCAACTCCAAATTGACGTTAAGCCTTCTCAAGAGGCTTTCAGGCCGCCGCGCTAAATCTGGATTTGGGGTAAACAAGATTGAAAAGCGTTGTTTCTTAACGTTGCCTAAGCGATCTCCATGCAAAGGATTCCCGAGCTTGAGTATCCAGGAATAGTCAAGGTCTACAGGCAACGGTTCGACAGGATGGCAACACCAGAGTACAAACAAGAACTGCGCATCCACGCAGAAGCTGTCTTACATGACCCCGTTAGGGGCCTAGACTGGAAGCAACTGTTGAATTGGGAGCATCGACACCTTGAGTACACCAAGGAAGAATTGCCTAAACCAAGAGCAGAAATGCCGATTGACATAATCGTTCAAGCCAAGGGCAGGTGCGGAGAGTTTGCACTGCTCTACAACGGATTGTTGCTGGCGAATGGCTATCAAACACGGGTAGTGATCGATTGCTCTGTACTTCAAGACAAGTCGAGGAAGGTGGCTGGAGACCATGTTTGGAACGAAATTCTCTCCGAGCGCATTTGGATGCACGTGGATCCTACCGAGAAGAGGATCAACTGCCCATCGATGTACGCTATGGAATGGAGCAAGGATGTGAACTTGGTCTACGCGATCGCAGAAAAACAGATTCTGGATGTTACGGAGAATTATCGTATCCACATCAATGAGGCTAACTGCAGTGGCCTTCTGTGATGACACGATAAAAACTGTTGAACACTGTGAGTTCTACGATGTGAGGTTTGCCATGTTATTCTGGAGGCTCTCATGCGTTGCCGTCCGAGTAACTCTGAGCTTTCATCCTGTGTGTCAATCTAATGCCTTTTCATCATCCGGCAAAGGTACAGTAGTGAAACTGGAAATAAAAAGTTTGACGCCACGGAAGCGATTTCTCGCGCGATGAACTACAGATTGCGCGTCCATAATCTTCTCTTTCTACAAAAAGCACATAGTCTACGATTGACAAGAATGCCGGACTGACCGTCTACCGTTCTCTTTAAGCACCCTGTAAAGGACCGAAAGACTACGTTGAAACCTTCCGAAACAGGACGCGGCAAGTTCGTTGGACCCCCTTCGCGTATGAATTGTGAATTCACATTTTGGATTCATAAGACAGTTAAGTACCAAAGGCTTATCGTGTGCGTAAACAATGGAGGAAAGCCCTTTGAAAAAAACATTGACTCTTAAAGAAAGAAAGGAACTGCAGAACAAAATGGCCAAGGTTTTCAATAGAAACGTCAAAGGACTCTCAGCAGAATTGCAACGAATATTGGTAGACGACCTGGTCACAGCCTTCCAAAATAGAATGAACGTGTTAATTCGAGCACAGGCGAAAAGGAGCTACTAACGGAGACTATTTACAGAAAAGACTTAGCTTGAATCCGTAAAACCTTTATATGGAGACCTGTAATATGGGAAAAAAGAGGTTTGAACAATGAGACGTTCCAAACTTGAGATGTACATAGACATACTCAAGGTATTGGCTCATCGAGGCCCGTTGAAGCTGACTCACATTATGTACAAGGCTAACGTTAATTGCAGTGTTCTAAAAGAATACTTAGACTTCCTCATCAAGCAGAACCTCGTTGAAGAACGAATGGTGGGGAAACGACGCATCGTCTACGCTGTGACCCAGAGAGGCATAACAGTGCTCAAGTACTTCAGAGAGTTGAAGCAGGTTCTGCCGATACTTGAAGAAGAGCTGAGAAACCGCGTCCCAGTGCCTTACTAGGCTACCTCCCGAACTTTTTTGACAGAGTTTTCTTCTTCGTTTTCTTGATGCTCGAACCCATTGATTGATGTCAGATGCTGCAGGTCAGCTCGATCGGCTCGGAGAGAACATCCTTTAAGCACACGTTTAGAAGACTTGTTAAGATCGTTGGTATCTGTCGCGGGTTGTCTTGTGAATCATTATCATTGTTTCGTAAGACTTAATAAACCGCTTTGTCTTTTATCATGGTGTACGCGCTTAAGACACGTTGAGGAAAGACACTTTGTCCAAGGAAGAAGTTCTTGCGAAAAAGCCTCTGCAGGTTCTAGAAAAGATCAGAGACAACCTTGAGAAGCTGAACGAGAAAGTGGAAGTCATGATTGAACTGCAGAAGCATGAGAGAAAAGACATTCAACAGCCACTGCCAGACACTCCTCTGGACGTTATGACTTTGCTTTCGATGCCTGACCACCTGAGAAAAACTGCTATGACTATCTGCAGGTTGGGCAGGGCTACAGCAGACGAGGTCGCTGAGCAAACAAAGAGGGCGAGGGCTGTGGAAAGCGCGTACTTGAACCAGCTCGTAATAATGGGCCACCTTAAGAAGGAGAGGAATGGAAGAAAGGCCTACTTCTTCGTAGACAGGGAAAACCAGGAGTGATCGGTATGGGTAAGATATTAGCTGTGCACTCTTATAAGGGCGGAACGGGGAAGACGCTTCTTTCAGTCAACCTGGCTGCAACCTTTGCCAAGCATGGAAAGAGTGTTTGCTTGCTTGACCTTGACTTCCGTGCTCCGAGCCTTTCTACGCTGCTGAAGATTGACAAAGCAGAGTACTGGTTAAACGATTATCTCAACGCAGTGTGCGAGATCAACAAAGTACTGATGGACCTAAGCGACAGGATTGGCAACAGCGGCAAACTCTTCGTAGGCTTGGCCAATCCGTCCACCGAAGCGATCAGGGACATGTCTGCAAAAGACAGAAAGTGGGAGATGCGGGCATTAGGAAGACTCCTTGCTCTAAAGACTTCGCTCTTGAACGACAAAGGCTTCGACTACTTGATACTCGACACAAGCCCTGGATTGCAATACTCGTCCATAAACGCGATTGTCAGTGCGGACCTTGTCCTCGTCGCAACGACATTCGACCGATCAGACGTGGATGGAACTAGACGCATGCTGAGAGAGCTGTACGACCTGTTTGAGAAGAAAACCGAAATCGTCCTAAACAAAGTCCTAGACGGCTCCTTGAGAAGTGGGAAAGACGACGTGAAGACCAAGCTTAAGGAAGTATATCAGGTTCCGCTTCTAGGGATAGTTCCGTGCTTCTGCGATGTCCTGAAGGCTGAGGGAGGGGTCATTTTTGCCCAAGAAAAACCAGACCATCCCTTCACCAGAATCGTAAGCGAGATGGCGAACAAAATAGAGGGCATGAGCTGATTTTCGTCTCTAGCACGCGGCTATTCTGTTCAACAAATAATGAATTCTAAAATCTCTGCACTTTTCATATTCCTTCTCTCCGCACTTGTTGCAGATGATGCGACTGAGTTCCTTAACTTCTAAGCTCATCTGACATCCCGTTGCACAAGGCCACGAGCAATAAAGTGTCCGCCTATATACTGTATTCCAGTTAAGAAATATTTCACGCAAAAAACTTATACAACCGAACGGATACGTTAAGAACCTCACAGCGGTGACGGAGACCACTCATTATTGGAAAGATCAGCAATCATACTGGCAGGCGGGTTTTCCAGCAGGCTAGGCCAAGACAAAGGACTCGTTCAATTGTCGAACAGACCTCTTGTAAAACACGTTATGGACAAGACCAAAGACCTCGTTGACGAAAGACTGGTGGTTGTAAGCTCAAAGGTTCAGGCTGACAGGTATTCAAATGTCCTAGGTGAAGACGCCAATGTTCTCGTTGACGACGCTGGAGTCCCAGGCCCGCTGGCAGGTGCGACAGCCGGCTTTGAACGCGCACAAGGGAAGTATTCGCTCCTCCTCCCATGCGACACGCCATTCGTTTCGCGGGACATTCTCCACCTTCTGTTAGAACTGTGCATAAACAGAAACGCAGCTGTCCCTCGATGGCCGAACTGCTACACAGAACCTCTGCAGGCAGCGTACTGTACGAGACCCGCGTTGGAAGCCTCCAGAAACGCATTGCTTTCGGGCAAGTTAAACCTGCAGGCGATGGTAGATAAGCTGCAAAGAGTGCGTTATGTCTCGACCCTGGTGCTCGAGCAATTAGACCCGCGGCTGAGAACGTTCTTTAACGTCAACACTGCCCTAGACCTGAAGAAAGCGGAAGTCATGCTAAAACGTTCATAAGCAACGTCAACTGCTTGCGCTGTTATGGTGCCTGAACGTGCGCGTGCGCTAATCTCGGGGGCCCTCATGTACGTAGGCCAGCTTACCGTGCAGGTCAAACAGGACTGCCTTCGTTTTTGGCAAGCGGGTCACCTCGTTGGCCTAGATTCGTCGTCTTGCGATGAAACACCAAGAGACTATGAGGACTATGCAGAATGAGCGGAAAAAGCTCGAATAAAGGTAAACATCATTTGCTCAACTGTGTGGTTACGTGCCGCAAAGCTTTTAAACCGATGCTTAGCTGGCCGATTCCTAGACATACTCATGTGAAATGCCGAGGGGCCAGACTTGAATATTGAAACTGAGTTGCTAATTTCAATACTGAAGTTGACAAAAGACGGGCCTGTTTCACAAGAAGTAATCAATAAGGAGCTCAGGGTCCCGGCAAGTCTTGTAGAGAGATTGCTTCGAAAACTGCAAAGTGATGATCTCATTTATCTCCATGGGAGCATAGTGCAGGCTAGTAGCGTGCAACGCCTTCGCTTGGCTGTTCGCGGGCTAGAATCAGGTGGCGACATTGAAAGAGTGAGCGGTTTTCTTCAGTGGAAAGAGTTTGAAGGCATGGCCGCGGTTGCCTTAGAGAGCAATGGTTACACTGTGGTGAGGAATCTGCACTTTAAACATGGTGGCCGCAGATGGGAAATAGACATCGTCGGCTGGAAGAGTCCAATAGTCGTGTGTTTGGACTGCAAAGACTGGCACCATGGACTACAAGGGTCAGCAGCAGAGAAGATTGCTGAGCAGCAGACAGAACGAACGCGCGCGCTGGTTATGTCGTTGCCAAATCCGGCTGTAAAGATCGAGTTCCTTTCTTGCGGCACCGCAAAGTTCGTGCCTGCCGTCTTGTCTCTCACCTTTGACAAGTTCAAATTCTACAAGGGAGTTCCCGTCGTCCCAGTCCTTCAACTGCAGGATTTTCTAAATCAACTGCCGGCCTACGCGGACTCGTTGCTTTGCCTCGGCGCAAATGGCCTGAAAGATTATGCTAGAAACAGCCTTCAGTGAGATCGCTTTTCGCAAGAATCGGTCATGTTTGCCTCATCATCTCAAGCAAAGGCTTCCTCGCAAATCTTAAGGCGGGGTAAAGGCTTGAAACGAACGTTGCTACCAAGGCGACCGTCAGCAACCCCGAGATCTCGAAGACAGTGTAGACCGTGACGAGCGGTTCTTGAACCAAAATCAGCAAAGTGGCGATTATGCCAAAGGCTATCCCGACACCGTAGCTCGACAGCAGGACAAGCAGGCTCTGTCCAGAAACGACGTGGAGAACCATGCTAGGCCTCGCTCCTACAGCCCTTAGAACGCCGAATTCTTGGCGCTGCTCATCCACGGCCAGCATCACATAGCCCACTAAACAGAGTGAAGCCGCGACTAACGAGAACAAGGGCAGAATCATCACCGTTGACCACATATAGCCCACGAAGCCGAGGCACTTGTTTAATACGTCGTTGAGGTCAAAGACTGCAAATTCTGGGTTCACTGCGTTGACAGTCGCCCTTAATTGATTCAAGAAGGTTGCTCGGTCAGCCGATGGGTCAGATTTCAGCAGAACAACGTTTGGTCCGAGCACGCCTGATGCGCTCTGCAGCGCCTCGAAGGAGACGTAAGCAACCTTCCCGTTGTTGATGGGATCAAGGCAAACACCGACGACGGTTAGACCCCTGCCAAGCACTCTCAACCCCTGGGCCAATGGGTCAGAGAACAAATTCTTGGAGAGAGTATCGCCCACGACGACCTCCCACGTCGCGTTCAGGAAACTGCCATCCAGAACCCAATCATTCAACGTTCTTCCAGGTTCGACGCCCACCACGAGGGAATGCCCCGTCCGAGAATCTCCAACGGTCGTGATGTTCGCCGAGGTCTCCCCATAGACATATCCTTGAACTTCTGCCACGGGCGCTTCAAGAACGATGCGAGCATCGATACGGCTATCCCCGTACGAAGAGGAAAGATTCTTGAGGAGATTCTCAGGTATGACGTATCTTTCATCAGTGTAATTGAACTGTGTAGCGGTGCTTCCCTCATAGAATTCCTTCAGCAGCAGTTCATACTGCGCGCCCACGTCTTGATGCGCGATCAAAACTGTGTTTCTGCCTATGGCTTTTTCAACCCAGCTTTCTGTGGTCTGATCGGCTATCAGTCCTCCTGCAACGCCGACAGTAACGAGTGTGAAGACGATACTCAGGCAGACCACGATCTTGACAGTCGCAGACTTGTGACGTATGAGGCTTCTCAGAGCAACTCTGAAGGCTAGGCTTGACTTTGAGACCACCTTAAAACTCGACCCCTTGCCCAGTCCAAGGTAGTACGTGGGTGAAACTGCTTTGGCCGGCTCAACTCTCGAAGCGCTGTAGACGGGCTTGGCACCGACAACCAATGCGATGACAAAGTACAAGGCGAACACGCCAAGAACTAGCCACAAGTCTAAGGGCACCTGCGGGGCCTGAAGACCTAGGCTACCAAAAACACTTGTTGAGGCAAAGTCCGCCAGCAAACCTAGCAAGATTCCGAAGAAGCAGCCAGAAAAGATGACGACTAAGAGTTCGGTGAGAAAATAGCCGAAGACCAAGTCGTTTGGACACCCCGCCGCCTTCATGAGTCCAATGTCCTTTATCCTCCGAGAAATCATCAAGGAAGTCATGAAAGACACCATGACCGCGCCGGCAATGAGAATCAAAACGACCAGCAGCAGGATGAAAGGAGAGAAGACAGCGGAAAAGCCCGCCGTCAGTTTGCCCTCAACCATCAGCGAAACGCTGAACCCGATCCTTTCTGCAAAAAGAAGTAGGAAAAGGGTTGAAGCGACAGACAACGCCAGACTAACGACGACCAGAGCTGTCTGAAGCTTCCTTCGAAGCAGGTCATTGATCGGAAAGGATGTTTCACTCATTCTGAGTCATCAGCTTTCCGTCTTCTAACCAAAGCTTTTGGTCTGCCAGCTTGGAGATCCCTTCGTCGTGAGTGGCAACGATGATTGTTTTTCCCTCATTTTTCAAAGTCTGTAATATTTGCACGATCTTGGCACTTGTTTTCTTGTCCAGGTTTCCAGTTGGTTCATCAACGAGGAGCAACGGTGGGTTGTTAGCTAATGCACGAGCAAATGCGACGCGTTGCTGCTCACCGCCGCTGAGCTGAAACGGAAAGTGCTCTGACCTCTGCTGGAGGCCCACAACTTCTAGGAGCTCGTCGACAAGCTTCCTTATCTGATCTTCAGGTTTCCTCAGCCACTCCATCGGGAATGCAACATTTTCGGCTACAGTAAGAGTTGAAACTAGGTTGTAGGACTGAAAAACGAAACCGACCTTTGTACATCTGAAATTGGCCAAGAAATCTTCGTCTCTTGCCGCCAGATCCTCTGAAAAGACGACGATTTTCCCGCTTGTCGGCTTGTCGATGCCGCCGATTATGTTAAGGAGTGTTGTCTTGCCCGAGCCTGAGGGACCACCAACAACCGTGAATTCGCCCTCTCCAACCTTCAAGTCTACGTCTTTTAAGACTTCGACTTTTGAATCGGTCGTCTCGTATGTTTTACAGAGGACAGATGCTTGGACCGCTGCTTCGGAAGTCTTCATTCCAATCATCCTCCTCTTGTCATGTCGATGTTTCCTCTGTCGCGCTTCAGAATCCTTACCTTCTCTTGAAGTTTTCCCTTCTCGTAGTCTCTCCAGCCTATTTCCTTAAAGATCCATTTCTTGCCGAGATGAGCAGCGAGCACGGCATGTTTATGCTCATTATCCACGGGGATGAGCTCGTTAAGAAACCTGAAGAGTTTTTCGATCTGCTGTTTAGGGAAGTAGGCATAGTATCCTGCGTTCTTGACCTCGAAGGCGTACATGTCCAAGCCTCTTCTGGCCATGATGTCTGGCAAGGGGTTGAGGCTCGGGTTGCTCACTGGAACCCGCACAGAATGGTAGCCGTTCTTCTGAAGAAGCTTCACCAGAGCGTTTTCGCTGTAAAAACCTCTTTTGCGCCATCTGCGAATCGCGTCTTTGTCGACCTGCCTGATCATCAGAAGCCTCTTGTTCCCAGCGACTACAGCGTATTGTTGGTAACCTAGAGATAAAAAAGTATTGAGCCTGTGGTTGCGTGTGCCGCGAACATGGCGATTTGAGGAATCGGAAGAGTCTAGCCAAGAAAACTGAAGAATTCCCGAGGGCTGTAAGAGGTAGCTGAAAAATTTGTCCGGGTGCTAAATTCTGGCGTTTCTCGGAGCGTTAGTCCGCACGTTGCGCCTCCAAGCCTGGCCTGGAACCTTGAGCACAGGCGTCTCAACGAGGCACGCCTTCAAATAATCATCCAAGGTCGCCGCAGGAGCGACTTCAATCTTGTAGTCCCTGACGTCGATGGAATTCTCATAGTTTTTTTGCGGAATGACAACTTTCTTGAACCCCCATGCTTCGGCGGACTTGATCTTCTGGTAGACGCCTCCGACGGCCGTTACCTGAATGGATTCTCCAACGCCAAGGTTGATTTCTCCGGTGACCGCAACGTCCTGTCTTATCGGTTTTCCCTCGATGAGCGAGCACAGCAGAATCGCCATCGTAACGCCCGCTGATGGCCCATCTATGCCGTAAGACTGGGCAAAATCGATGTGGGTGAGATAGTCCTGCGCGATGTCCACGTTGTACTTCTGCAGAATCACGCTTCTGACTTTGGCTATGCTGTCTGAAATGAAGCTCTGACCTTTGGCGGCCCCCGTCACTTTGTAGTATCCTTTGAAGGAGTAGTCTCTTGCAAGCGCGCTTCTCTTGACCATTTGGGCCTTCACGTTCAGCACGCTACCCGTCATTTCACCACTGTAGGGGTCCTGGACAACGGCTAGGCCGTGTATTTGTCCCAGCTTAGCTCCGTTTGGTTCGATCTCCAGGAGCTTCCCCCTCTCTTGCATACTGTGCTCGAGTATCTGCGTCTGGATGGTCTTACAATGCTGTTCAACAGCTTCAATCACATATCTTCTTTCCACGATCGCAGTATTCTCATTCATCGCCAGCGTCGATGCGGTCTTAAGAATCGAAATCAACGGTCTGAACTTTGTTGTTAACGCGTACTTTTTGTCGCTTCTGCGTCTGCCTTCCTCAACTATTTCCTCGCATGCGTCTCTGCTGAACGGGATAAGGTTGAAACGTTTGACCTCCTGCGCTATGAACTGCACGTACCTGCGTCTGTTTTCGATGGTGTTCGGCATGTCGTTGTTCATCCGCACGACTTTGCCGTACCCGTAAATTCTGTCCATAAGAGCAGGATGAATCTGTCCTATACTGTCAAAGTTCCCAGCGCCGACAAGAAACGTTATCGAAGGAACAGGTTCAGTTGAAACGGCCATTGCCGCCGTGTCTCCACCGTTGAATCTGCCTCGCAAAGTTATCGGCAGCTGCCCGTCTTCCAGCACTGTCAGCAGCGTTACCGCTTCCTCAGCGTCAAGGTTCTTTATCTCGTCGATGTAAAGGATGCCTAAAGACGCCACTTGCACGTCTCCAGCACTAACCCTCTGATGCTCAGGAGTGCCCAAGCCGCCAGTTTGATACGGATCCCAAGCTATTGAACCGAAAAGCTGGGCAGTCCGGTGTCCCGTCGCGTCAATAAAAGGCGCATAGCCGGAACTGTTGTCGACGATCAACTTCGGAGCGTCAGACTGTTGGGCGCCTCCGATACCCTTGAGGTTTGCCATCCCGCCCATCTTGGAAAACCACCACATGAACACTCCGAAGAACACCAGGCTTCCACCTGGGATGAAAGTTAGAGGAACCAGGCCCACGAACTTTGCGATGAGATAATCTACGAAACTGTTGCCATAGAATTCCTGAAGAGTCTGGCCCGAATAGGGCGGGTTCGACTGCCAAGTAACCCAGCCCTGGTAGATGAAGTAAAACCCGAGGCTAATCAAGAACAAGCCCATCGTCACCATCAAAATCTGCAGGGTCTTGAACCCTACCCTCGTGAGGAATTTCCTCTTAAGGTCCTTGAGCTGTTCTTTATGAACGATCTTCTTTCCTTCACCAGCCTTGTGGATCGAAATCTTGGGTTGACTGGGCAACAGCGAGTTTTTCCAACAAAGCGCGTCGGCCAATCGTATGCCGTTTTCGTTGTACACCTGCGTCAACTTTTCTGACAGGGCCCTACCGATCAGCGATTTCCCTGTTCCAGGATCTCCCAGCAGCATGAGATAGGGTCCAGGACTGATCAGCGTCTTGACAGAGGCTTTAGACTTGTCAGGACTGCTCCAGTTCTCGTACCACTTGTTCTTCTCTAACCACTTGAGCTTGTGCACCCACTCATCCAGGCATAAGAAACATTCTTTCAGGGCCTGGTCTTGTCCGATGGCCCAGTTTATCAGGTTGTCATCAACAGGAAAGCCTTCAGTGCTCCTGAAGTTTCCCCAGTCCCAATTTACACTGACTCTCCTTCCGTTGACTTTCCTCTCGAGGGTTTCAACGTCATCTCCAAAACAGCCTGGGGGCAAGACTGGCACCTTTGCTATCCCTTCTCTGTCAAAAAACACAGCGCGATGAGCAATTAAAGTGGTATTTCAAAATCAGCAATATGAAGAAACTGATAACATGAGCTTCTAACCATGCAGACTGCGCGGTTCGAAGGAGGCTACGCTTTGAAAGCGTTTCGAAAACCGACAGCGCCATTTTCATTAAAACGGCGAATTCCCAACATAAACCCTGTAAAACAGGCCAGATGAGAGTACGAAGTTCAGCCGTAAAACTACCCTTCAGCAACAGCTGACAGTTTTTCGCAGCGGACACGAGACAGAGAACCCCAAAGCAAGCTCCCTTGAGCGAAAGCAAAGAGATTTTGGCCAGTTTCTCTCACTCTTGAGGACAAGACATGGACTTCGCTGGGGCCTCATATAAATACCGACGAAAATCTCCATGCGAACCCAGCGGCCTCGACCTTCGTAACTACTTCGACCCTTTCCGATGATTTAGAGCTGAATCGTTAACAGACCTGACCAACACTCATATGACTCCAAGTACTGCACGTGCTGTTTGCCTAGGGTGTACTGTGAGATAGTGCCTTGTGAACCTAAATCGTTCTCACACGTGTCCTGCGCACAAGTTCTCTGGCCCGTCGGCCACCGCCTTTTAGGGCAGAACCCGCTCTATTGAGCAGGCATTGGACAGTGTGTTAGCCGATGTCCGGACTGACTCTTGGAGATGCTATTGTCTACGCCAGCATCCCTAGGTCGACGCAGATTCGGGGGTTTTCACCAACTTCTGCGGGGCGGATTTGAGAATCAATGAAGCCAAATTCTGGCGTCTCCCCCATGAGTGCACATGTTTGTACTGTCGACTGTAGGCCAAGAGTGCGAAATTCTGGTCTGCTTTAGATATCCAAATTACTTGCTGGTGGCCTTAGTGACCACTGTATTACAAGCGTTTTTAACATGTCACCAAAGCCCTCAGCTTTGCACGAGGCGCAGGGCCGCGTATACGAAAACATCAACCCGGTCACTTCGTGTCGGGGGTTAATTAAGGCGAGCCGTTTGAAAAGGTATTAAAGTTGTGCTGCCTTAGCTTGGCTTATGAAGTCAGGCAAAATCCTCGAGACTTTCTCTGTTAAAGACGGGCGCAGGGTTGTCTTGAGAACTCCAAAGTGGGAAGGCCTGGACGACTTGTTGGAACTCATTAACTCGTTTGTGGAGGAGAAGGCTGAGGTGATTGTGGACGAGAAGTTGTCAAGGGAACAAGAGGCTGAGTGGCTTTCAGGCGTGCTTCTTCGTCTGGAAAAGGATCAGATCTTTTTCTTGGTTGCAGAGGCGGATGGAAAGGTTGTTGCGTCTTCTGACCTCCACGTGGGTAAAGGCTCCGAGAAGCGTTCTGGTGCAGTTGGCATAGTTGTCAAGAGCGGTTTTAGGAATTTGGGAATTGGAACCCGGGTCATGCGAGCTATGCTGAAGGAAGCCCAAAGGATCGGTTTGAAGGTTCTGGTGCTTTCTGTCTTTGCAACCAGTAAGCATGCGATTCATGTTTATGAGAAGGTTGGGTTTGTGCAGACTGGTCGGGTTCCGAAAAAGCATTTCAAGCAAGGTAAGTACATAGACGAGATAGCGATGGCAAAACTGTTGGAGTGAGAGGCTCGTGCCTGGATGTAAAGTGTTTAGCACAACTCACAGTTTTTCTACGGAGGGCGAGATAGAGTTTATCGACTTGACAGACGAAGTCCAGGAAGCCGTTGCTAAGTCTGGCGTCAAGGAAGGTTTGGTACACGTGTTCGCGCCGCACGCGACGGGCGTGCTGGTCTTGACCGAGAACGAGTACGGCCTGTTAGGGGACATTAAAATGCTTCTAGAGAAGCTTGTTCCAAAATATGGGAACTATGGGCACCCTTCGAACGCGCACTCGCATCTGAGGTCAGTTTTGTTTCCGCCTGACAGGACGATGCCGGTGATTGATGGTCACGTCGAATTTGGGACATGGCAGTCTCTGCTCTTCGTGGAGACGGACACTCATCCGAGAAGGAGAACCGTGATCATACAGGTTATAGGTGAACAATGATTTGACCTATGGCGAGCTGAAGGGCGGGGCGCTCAGGTGGGCCACGGAGTTCCGCTTTGGTCTCAGCCCAGCAACGATGCCCGCTAGCGTCGTGATTAGCCCTGTGAATGTTGACGAGTGTTTCGAGGATTTTCAGACAACCATGACCTCGAAAGCCTTGGACTCTAAGAGAGTTGGAAGCGGTTTCTTGGTTTGGAATGATCAGAAATCGGCTCTGTTCTGTGAGGGTGGTACGGGAGCGTCAAATTTCGCGGACTCAACCATTGTTCTTTGCCACTGCAGAAACGTGGAGGAGATACTTTTCGTCGGGACAGGCGGAGGAATAGGCAAGCGTGTGGAGACGGGGGACGCAAACATACCGCCTTCCTGCATGCGACTCGATAAGGTGCCGGAGATAATCTTGCCGCCTGAAGCTCCAGCAGATGCCTACGAAGACCTGTGGAAAACGTTGAAGCTGATGGTTGAAAAGGCCGTGAGAAGCCTTGGAATAAAGGTCCACGGAGGAGTTCATGCAACAGTACCGTTCTTCCTTTCAGAAACGAAGCAGCTCCTGACGAGGCTGCAGAGCCAAGGAGTTGTTTCAGTTGATATGGAGCTTTCGGTGCTGTACGCTCTAGCAGGCTATTACGGGAAGAAGGCGGCGGGCATAATTAGGATAGGGGACCTCCCTCTCAGAGGACTTCCTACGTGGAAGTCTCGATCGTACAAGGTGGAGCTCAAGAGAGAAGTCCATCGAAGAATCTTGGAGAGTGTAGTGACTTACCTTTTTGAACAGTCGTAGCAACCACGGCTCAGCCATTATGCATCGTGGAGCCACTCAAACTCTATGATGTTTCTTCACATTCTCTCGTTTTTTGCACTAGACGAGTGCGCTGCATCCAGTACGCAACGCGTTCCACTTCGCCCCATCTTCCGGTCTACTCTAGTCTCCTTTGAGTTTGTCTGCACGCCTCTCGGTATTCCCAGCACGCCAGTCTTTAGTTTGGTCTCTTTTTGTGTTACCTTCTAGGGATGGATGGGCTTCTGTTTCGAGGCGAGCATTTGAGTCGATGTCGAATACTTTCTTCTCGAGTGTTCAAGTCTCTGGTTCGGGTGACTTGTCGGCCAGACAGTATCTTCCACGGTTGATTTTAGAGTTTTAGCGCATTTCTCCACTCTTTTCATGTGGAATTTGAAGTCTCTATTTAAAAAACCTGGGCTTCGTGCTTTTTCGTATGTTCTCTGTTCTGAGAGTCTGTCTGGAACCTTTCTAGACTGCGTTTGAGGGTTCACAAGAAGCCTTGGGATCATGGTGTTCTTGCATTCAGCGTAGGGTGGGCTTCCTAAAAGAGCGCGGGTCTAGGACCACAGTCTTCCCTTTTTGTTCGTCCTTTTAAGGTTCGAGAATGTTCGTTGCTCATTTATTGTTTGACGGGTTCACGCACAAGAGTTATTAGCTTTCAATCGTCATTTCTCCGTTCGAGCGGTGTCACCTGGTTTGTCGTTTGAGATACAGGAATTGCTCGACATTATAAGAGTAATCGTTCTCGTGCATCTTCGCAAAGGAGCTCCAGTGGAGAAGTCCAGATTGAAACTGGAGATTGACAGGGTTTGCGCGGGCTATGCTTGTATCGAAAGGCGCGACCTCGACAATGCTCTCGGGCAAATGGCTTCCGAGGGACTCATCAGCGATTGCGGCCAGACGGTGCAACTCACTGAGCAAGGCGCAAGAATGGGCAACGAATGGGCAAGGTTGCTCTTGAGAAAGGAGCCGATTCTTGAAGTCGTGGCAGGATTAGTCGATGGTTCAATCACGGCGTTGGTCGTTATTCTTTCAGCCCTTTTTGCCGGTCTGGCTACGCGAGCAGCAGCTTTCGCTGCATCCTTGACTTTGTCGGCCGTTGCCGTGACGAACTTTTCAAGTTTTCTCCTCGGTGGAATAACCGAAGACCTGGCGGACATGATTACGCTTCGGACCTTGATGAATTACAGCCTCAGCGACATCGCCGACATGGCCGAGCGAGACAAGTCATTGATGCTGGTAAAGCACTTGTTCACCGTGCTGCACAAGGAGATAAGCAGGTCCAATCTGGTCGCTGCCTTAACCTGCAGCGTAACGACCTTTCTAGCAGGCATTCTCCCGATCCTGACTTACCTGACATTGCCAAGACCCTTCAATATTGCTCTGTCTCTTGTAATGGTCGCCATTGTTGTTGGGGTCTTCCTAGTCCGCTACCGCTCAGAAAGATCGCAAGTTCACTGGAAAACAACGTTACTTGAAACGACCGTCATCGTCGCCATCGCAGTAATAGTCTCATTGCTAATTGGCGGCAACGCATGAGACACCGAACCTGTCATAAAAATCCGTTTCGCACTCTCGCTTCGAACTCTAGCTGATGCAAAAAGAGCCACAAAACCCGCATGATTTTACACCTTTCCATATTTTGCACTTAAAGAAGACGGAAACAGTTGAGGGCTTCTTGTCAACTTTGTACACTCAACCGACCTTCGAACAAACGATTCGAAAAACGATTTTATCCCACGTACGAAAACCCGCATTTTCAACGTTTTACGTCCCCTTTCTGCCTGCACAGAGAGTCAGGCTTGTTGATTGACTTTGGTGGTTCCATGAATAGGAGAAGCACGCGCGAAGATCCACGCTCTGTTTATAAACTTCGACGGCTTACGAAGCACCCGCTCCTATATGGGCGCCTTCCGCACTTGATCCTTGTTGCTATGAACGCCCATTGAGCAGATCTGTCTTATTCCCATGTTTGATGACGAAAACTTGCGATCAAGCAGAGTCAAGGCGTTTGCAAAAGGGCTTGTGCAGATGCCAACGCAAAGACATCATGAGCTTCCGTGTCCTCATGTCTTTTGCCATGATAGACCGATGAAGTCGGCATTCAGCCGGCTCGAATGGTTGAAGCGCATATGAGATACTCGTGTTTCCACTATTCAAGCCCAGAAACCCCCGCGCGTTCAAGCTCCGAACTGAGTTCTGAAGAATAATGCACTACCCACCCCTGCAGTTCTTCGACCACAAATGCGCAAGTGACACTGGAGTTCATATTAGCATCGAGTGGGCACAATTCGAGGAAAAGAGCAGGTTTTCAGGACCAAAGTTGTGAACAAGTGCGCAGGGGTAGAGGAACTTTGAAAGCTCGTGCACCTGATAGCACTCGGGTAGCCCGTTGATTTTTGTGACTGGAAAGCGTTAAAGTCATTGCGCGGCGCGCGCGGTTCTGTGCTTGTTTTGGGCATAATCGAAGCTTGGAACATATGGGCATCTGTAAGAGAATAGGTAGCCCTCTTGCTGTTCGTTCTCGCTTTTACAGTCCATTGCGGTTCTACGATCTACATTGTCAAAAAAAGACTCGAGATGCTCCAGACTTGAACACAGGTGCCAAAAGAATAAAGAGTTCTCGTTTCTTTCTAACTAGCCTCTGTTAAGATGGCGGCAGGGAAGATTCGTTGTCCAAGATTGCCGGCTACAGGCGTATCTTATCTTACGGTGTTCCGTTCGGAGCTCTTACTCGAAACGTTTGGCTAGTTTGCCTCTCATGTGTTATAGGCGCGTTCGGTGAGGGAATGTACTTTTGGGTTTTCCCTCTCTACATCAGACAATTGCATGCTGATTATGTGCAACTAGGCTTAGTGTATTCCGTCCTTCTTGGTGTTTCAGCATTGGTCGGGCTGGCAGGCGGGCTGCTTGCTGATCGTTGTGACCGTAAGAACTTGTTGATCTTAGGGTGGGTGTTGTGGATTTTCGCGCCACTGATTTATTCCTTCGCTGTGGAATGGCCACAGCTGATTCCTGGAGCCGTCTGTTGGGGTGCATCGAATATCGCTGGTCCCGCAATAAGTGCTTATGTCATTACGGCCGTCACAGATAAGAAGAGGGTCGCCACTGTTGTTACTTTCGTGTTCTCTACATTCACTTTCAGTTACATTTTTGCTCCCGCAGTTGGCGGTTACTTGTCGACGATTGCGGGGATGAGACCTGTGCTTTACCTCTCGACTTTGCTTATTGTTGTCTCCACCGGTGTCCTCTTCTTCATTGACAGCCAGTGCCCTTTGAAAAGAGGGCCAGATGAACATCATTCTCCTTTGGCTTTGGCAGAGAGAAAAGAACAGTTGCGAAAATTGCTTCTTTGGTCGTTCTTCCTTACATTGACAACCTTCTTCACGAGTCTTGTAAGAAATTTCGTGCCAGTCTTTCTTTCTGAAAAGGCCAGCTTGAGCGAATTCTATGTCGGATTGTTCGGATCTGTCAATTTTGCAGGCATGACCTTCGTTGGCATTACTTTGGGACGCTTAGGTGACAGGTGGAAGAAGTCAGGCGCCATAAGCATATCCTTGCTCTTCTTCATCGGTTCGATGGTGCCCATGCTTTTGGTTCGTGACCCGCCGATCTTGCTGCTTTTGGCGTTTGTTTACGGAGGTTCAGCAGTCACGGGTTCCTTGGTGAGCTCTTTTGTAGGAACGATTGCACCTGAAACCAGACGGGGGCTGTGGCTATCCATTCCGCAGAGCTTGAGTTTGTTGGCGGCTTTCGCGGCACCTTACTTAGGAGGTTTTCTCTACACCTACTCGCCATATTATGCCTTCATTACTTCGATTGTTGCTGCACCTTTTCTATTGATATTTTCCATCCTCGTGTTGAAGGACTAAGCTTGGGCACGCACATTAGCCTGAATTTGAGACTGTCTTAAGAGCGTTGGCTTGTCCCTAAATTCGCAAAAAGCACGAATCTCAGAGCATATACATTTTGCATATACGTTTTGCATATACACTTTGCATATACAGCTGATGAGGATTGTTGAAAACGCTGAGGCTGTTCAGGTCGGATGCGGAGCTATGCGGGCTGTTAAAGTGCGCACGCACAATAAAGGGACAAGGCAGCGTGCTTCTGTGATATTGGAAAGCGAGACCATGTTGTTATTAAATGAAGGACCTTCTAGAAGTCAAAGACTTTCTAGAATACGGCATTCAAAGCAGGAGAACACACATAGACATGGACTGAACATCATTTGAATCTAGAAGCGGTAATTTCATGGCAAGGTAGGCGAAACAGAAGTAGAGATGAAGGAATTGCTTGAGGAAGGCTTTGAATACGTTTGCTGAAAGGATAACTTGATATTCTTGAGAAAACCAAAATGAACGAGAATCTAACAGAAAAGCATAAGAAGTCAACAAAAAAGCGGCCGGGGTGAGGTAGCTTGGTAGCCCATAGGCCTGTGGAGCCTAGCGCCCGGGTTCAAATCCCGGCCCCGGCCCCACATATTCTCTTGAGAGAAGCATAAATCAGGGCACGCGAAATAGAACTCTCGGGATCGTTTTTGGGAGGTGGACAGTCACAGTTGCCTGCGTGTCCTCGGAGGAGAGTGGACTCGGTTTTTTATCTTCTCGCTATGCTCTTCTCACTATGTTCCATCCGGCCAATGCGCCGAGGATGTCAACCACTGCCATGATGATTGTGAGGTATTGCCACATCGACTTTTCTTTGAATAGGTCTTCTGCTGCGAATGAAAGGATTATTGCAGCAACTCCTACGTATAACCCAATTGAGAAGAAGCCGATGAGGAAGAATCCCAACACGCTCAGCACAAAAGAAACGAATGAATACCTGCTTGTACCCTCTTCGCCGTATCCCATAGACGTCTCCTCATAGCTTGGAAGTCGTTTCTCACAACCAATAAATAAAGGTGTCGCAAGGCACCAACACAGCTCTCTCTAAGAGCCTTGGGAAAACACTTCAAAACGTAAGTCTAGCGGGGTGCTGAAATCTTCATATTGGAGGTTTCACGTGCTTCTTGTTCTCATCCCTGGACTTCATCCAGGTTTCAAACTCTTTGGACGGCGGGTCTTCGTTGAAAAGCCTTTTCCTCGAAGCTTCAAGCAAAGCACTCTTTTTCCCCAAGAATTCGGCCGCAGTCTGGAGCGTGACCCCTGACTTGTAAGTATCGTAGAGTATGTTGATCGTGTCTTCTTGCCAGTTTTCGTCTCGCAGAACATGATGGTCAAGGATCACGTTTGGAATTTTTTTCACGATTTCATTCAAGTTTTTGAGCCCAGTTTGAAGTTCGTTTTCGCCGACCTTCAAGGCAGAAAGGTAGAGGGGTGGCCCTCCGATCATCAACAACTGGGGGTTTTCATTGATGATAGTTTGGAGCGTGCGGGCGGACATCGGCCCTTGGACATCTGGAGCGAAAAGGAACTTCTCATCCTGTGACACAATCGTTGTCATCAGCACCCATCCTAGCTCCGAGTTTTGTGGTCCGTGGAAAACCGGTTCGGAAAACTTCACTTTCGTGGCGCCAAACGTAAAGGTTTTGCCATCTGCGTTTTCGATCTTCTCTGCATACTTGCCGCCCGTCTTGCTGAACATCCAAGCTCTTTCCCGTTGGCTGTAGTTGATTTGCTCCCGAGGATTCTTCACTAGAACGGTCTTGTTCTCATAGATCTGTCTGGCAGTCTCACCAGCATCTGTCCAGTTGACGAGCCAGTCCTCGAAGGAAGGCGTGTGATGGTCGTAATGGTAGTGGCTTATGGTGACGACGTCAGCCTTCTCTGCGGCCCGCGCGATTTTTCTGCGACTCTCAACTATTGCTTTAAACTCTTTGGGATGAGGAGGGAGGCCGAAACGGTTTGGACACAGTGAAACGCCGGCGTCCAAGAGAATCCGCGTGTCAGGCGTTTCAACGTATGTGCACATGGACCTCACTCCGAGACTTTCGGCGGCCAACGGAACGACGCGAATCCTTCTTAGCATCAGGTCTCACAAGCTTGGTGCGATGCGTATAAGCTTTTTATGCGGGATACTTTTAGCTTTGCGTGGCGGGCGATGAAGACTCTGGCCCCATGAACTCAAAATGATTGTGATCTTGAGTGCGGAGCCCGCTTCTGGACGAAGCAACCGCTCACGGCTGAAGCAGTCTGAAGGAAGGAACGAACTGCGTTGATGCTTTTGTATACGAAACAACGTTTCTGTGGCAAAAAATTAAGAAATTGAGCCTTTGTCACATGGGCATAGTGCGTTTCCTATTTTTCTTCAGGCGGCTTTTTCCAGATCTCAAGCATCTTCTTCTTCAGTTGTCTTCGCTTTCTCTGCAGAAACCTGTAGACTGTGGCGTGCATGCTGCCCCTTATGAGCATTTCAATCGCTTCTCTTGCCACTTGAGCCTGTTCTAACGTGCCGATTATGCCTACTGTGTGCCCGTAGACAGCAATATTAGTGTCTGTTAGTTCTTCGATTATCATGCGGGTCTTGCCGTTCATTCCGATTATTCTTCCTTTGACACGGATGATGTCTGCCTCAGACTTTCCGAAAACGGTCCTCAGGTCCAAAATGTCTAGAACGGCTTCTTCGTCGCGAATCAGTCGAAAGGCATGCTCGGGTGAAAATCCTCTTCCAACAGCCGTGATAACGTCTTTTGCCCTGAAAAGCATAGATGGGTCGGTGACGTTTTCACCCATCACCACGGTGACGTCGCCGGTTTCGCTGTCAATTTGAAGTTCCACTGAGAGCTTTTCCTCAATGCTCTTTTTTATGGTTCCCTGAGGGCCGATCAATGCACCTACGCGTTCTTTGGGGATTTTTATGAACGTGTTAGCCCTCGCCACGACCAGTCACCCTCCTGTAGGAGTCTTCGACCGACGGAACCTTAACGCCTAAGCGGCTGAAATACTTGTTGAGATTAGTCAGGTCTCTGCGAAGAAGATAACTTGCCATGGGGTGCACAAGGGGAACAGCCTGGGACACGTCGAACAACACTGTCCGTCCTCTCCAGCTCATTATGTTGTACTCGCTCAGGTCTCCGTGGACTAGTTTAGCCTTGCGGTACAGCCTCTCCAGATAGGTCATGAGCGTCTCGTAGACTTTCGCGGGGTTTTTAGGGGTCTTCTCTTTGAATGATGGCGCGCCTTCGCCGTTTTCGCCTATGAACTCCATGATGAGCACATTGTTCTTCACGGCGATCGGTCTTGGCACCCTTACCTTGGCTCGTGTGGCCAGCTCCAGATTTTTGAACTCTTTCTGGGCCCAAGCGAAAATCAAAGAGCGGGTGTCATGTCTCACTCCTTGAAAGCGAGGATCTCCCTCAATGTACTTTAATAAGCCTTTTCGGAACTCTCGGGACACGACAAGGTAGATCTTTATCGCCAGCTCCTTTCCTTCTTTGTCTTTTCCCCAGTAGACCCTCGACTCCTTTCCGGCCTTGACAACGCCGTGAATCTCATCTATGTTCCCCTTGTTCATGAATTCGTAGATTACCATGAGCGTGGACTTGTCGAAAACCTCTTCCATAACCGCTCTTTCGGATGAAAAGTCTTTGGTTAGCATCCGCTGATCGCGCTCGGAGCGCTGCTCTTTCCTCGTAAGCTTGTCTTCAGCTCTCTGCGATCGCTGCCTGCTCATCCAATTCCCTTTTTTTCTGTTTGATATTACCGCTCTTGGTTTATATTAATATTGATGGGAAAAGCCTATGAGGTCACTAAATAGTGGCCGGGGTGAGGTAATCCGGGCAACGATGGTGACGTCTCCACTTTCTTTCGCACAATTCCCTTTTTTAGTGTGTTTGGTTGATGCTTTTGTATACAGAGTCAAAGAACAATTCTGAGAATGCCCCATGCCGTTGGATTTGGGTTTGGACAAGACTTTGCTCCTAAGACCAAACGGGTTCAGGTCCAAACGCTTTTTTCATTATATGGTACCCATATAGGCCATCACAAATATGATTGCGATCTGGAATATCGTCTGGCTGCCAGCGAAGTAGAAGTTTCGCATGCCAAGTTTCACAATCTTCTCTTTGTCTGGGCTTGGCTTCCTGAGCTCGAGAAAGATGCGAACCTCGTTGGGCATTATCAGACCAAAGCGCGCGCGCTATCAGACTACGAGAATTACGGCTAGTGTGGCTTGAAGTGGGCGGACTGTATTATGGCGTCGTAAATGTCCACAATGCCGTCGCTGTTGATGTCTGCGTTGGGGTTCCAGTTCGAGTTGCCAGGTTTTGTGTTGAACGCTGCACTCAATAGGATGGCATCGTAGATGTCAACTGTGTGATCACCGTTTATGTCGCCTGGCATCGTCACAGTAATCGAGGTGTAATAGTTGTTGTCGCTGGTGTCCGTTTCGTTAGGAACTGGCCCAGCGTGTATGCTCAAAGCGTGTATGCTCAACGTGTAATTGCCATAACTCAAGCCAGCAGTGCTGAGTGAAAAAGCGACGACTGTTGCGTTTCTAATCGTTAATGTTAACGTCTGCGTTTGATTTGGTGCAGGATCTGCTTTCAGCGTTATGTTGAAGATTTCTAGTTGTTCTCCGTAGTTCAGCACTACTGCGGTTATGTTTACAGGGTAGCCTTGTCCCACAAACGTTTTTGATAGGTTAACGCTTGTTATTCCTATGTCGTGTGGACCAGCGTAGGGTTTCATCAGCGGATAGTGATCTATGTTGCTGCTGTCAATGAAGTTCTCGGTGTCTCCTATACCATCAATGCTGGTCTCATTCTGGGACTCGCCTTTGCGCAAGTCTACTCCAGCGTAGTTGATCCAATAGTTTCCGCCAGAAGGATAACCGTTGTCCCACAGGTTTGTGGAATTGTAGCACAGAGCTTCCACGTTGCCTCCCATGAAGTTATTATGGTAAACTGTGTTGTTGCTCGAACCGATGATCTCAATGCTTATGCCGTTTGCCACCAAATTGTTTGCAGAAATCCTGTTACGATCAGAAGAGTAAAGCACGATGCCGTCCTGATAATTTTCAGCAACGCTATTTTCACTTACAGTGCTGTTTGTCGTAAATGCGAACAGTATGCCTTGAACGTTTTTTGTTATGTTCAGTTGCGCCACGGTGATGTTAACGGAATTGACTACAGCTACGTATCCTGCGTCTTCTGGAACTTGCTTGTCAAGTTGATTTATCCAGTAGTACACGGGCCTCCCATCCACAGTGTTCGACGTGTTTACGTCATTAACGAGATCGACGAGTTGCGTGCCTGTTACGCCAAAGTTGAATTGGTTGGAGGTCATATTGCAACTTCTGAGAGAATTGTTTCCAGACATCTCCAGAAGCACACCATAAGTGTTGTAGAGTGCGTTTACATTGCTCGCGGCGTTGTTGTATGATGTCACCATGTCAAGACCGAAACTGTTGTTGGACAGGGTGCTGAACGCAACTGTATTGTTATTGGAAGAAGCTAAGTAAATGCCCTCTTCATTGTTACTGAGTGAAGTGTCTGTAACGCTGTTGTTCATTGACTCATAGAGATGAATGCCAAAACCATTGTCTGATGCGTTTACGTTCTGTATGGAAGAATCAACGGTATAGGCAAACAAAACGCCCTCGGAATTTCCAGATAGATTCGCGTCCTTTACGCTTATGTTTGTTGAGTTCACTACGGCTACGTAACCAGCATCCGTGGGAACGTTGTTGTCCCGTTGATTAACTAAATAGTAGATAGGCTTGCCGTTGACGGTGTTTGAAGAATCTATGTCTTGGATAAAATCCATGATAGATTCACCGTACAAGTCGAAGTTGTACGTATTATTGGTAACAGCATTGTTGCGCGCAATCGTGCTTGGGGAGAACACCAAGAAAATCCCGTAGGTGTTGTTGAGTATCAAAGTGTTGTTAATCGTGTTGGCGTTGGACCCAAGCAGCAATACGCCCGCGTTGTCCTTACCGCCGTTTTGAATGGTGAAATTGTCTACTTTCACGTCATCTGCGGTTACAGAGACAACGTTGTCTCTTCCGCCTCCGTCAATAATAGTGCTGTTTCGATTCTCTCCGACCAGCGTCAAACCTGACGTTACGATTTGGATGGTTTCACGATAGGTTCCCGAGGCCACGAAGATCGTGTCCCCCCCGTTGGCTGCGTTTACCGCGCGTTGGATCGTGCTGTAGTCATTTGGCACCCTGATAACCCGTGGAGAGTTGCACGTAACTTCCGTGGGGAAGGCGTTATTTCCGATGGAGGTCTCACCTGTAACGGGTAACACGCATGTTGTCACATTGTACATGCCTTCAACCGTTGCGTTCCATGAGAGGCTCACCATTCTTGATGCACCACTTGTCAGGAACCCGATGGCAGAAGAATCAGCGAGAGTGCCGTTGACGAGCAACTCGACTGTTATGTTGCTTTCGTCGTTGCTTCCCATGTTGAGTATAGTGGTGTTTACGGTTGGTTGCGTACCAAGCTGAACGTATGAAGAGGTTCTCATTCTTAAGACGAGCAGATCATGGTCAAGCGGAGCTTGTTCCACTGCCTTTCTTGCGTTGATTCTTCCAAATCCGTAGTAAACGTCAAAGCCTGGGGCGCCTAAGTCGTCTGCAGTGTATTGCAGTTGAGCCCACACTTGATCTCGGGTCATGTTTAGAAACCTGCTCCAAATCAACGCTGCAACCCCGGCGACATGAGGACTTGCCATTGAGGTGCCGCTCAAGTACACGTACGAGTTGTTGATCCATGTTGAGTATATGTGGACCCCGGGTGCGGCAACATCGACCCAGCCTCCATAGTTGCTGAAGCCGGCCAAGCTGTCTTGCATGTTGGTAGCAGAAACGGCCACGACTTCATCATAACCGGCCGGGTATTGCTTAACATTTGAAGCGCTGTTTCCTGCCGCGGCAACCACCAGCACACCGTGGTCGAAGGCGTATCTCACCGCTTCGTACATCGTTTGAGTGTTGAAAGTGGCGCCCAAGCTTAGGTTAATAATTTTTGCCCCGTTGTCCACAGCGTGTATAATTCCCTCAGCGATGTCACTCGCTGTTCCACTCCCATACTGGTCCAAAACCTTTTCAGCCATGATCCTGACGTTCGCTAAACCAGCGATGCCTATGCTGTTGTTAATTGCAGCGGCTATCGTTCCTGCAACGTGGGTCCCATGTCCGTTGTCATCCATGGGATCTGGATCTTTGTTCACCCAGTCGTATCCCAGCGGAACGTAGTTCGGAGCAATGTCAGGGTGACTCCAATAAATTCCTGTGTCAACAACTGCCACAAGCATCGAAGCGTTGCCCGTTGTTGTATTCCACGCATAGTCAGCCTGTATTTTGGCTGGTCCCCATTGGTTTAGCCAGTAGGGATCGTTTGGAGTGAAGTCAGCCTTGAACTTCACGTCTGGCTCGATGTATCTTGCCCACCTTGACAGTTCGGCTCTCGACACAAAAGTGGATACAGTGTCAACGGGGACCCTGATGACAAGAGCCGAGGTCTTTCTGTCCATCACAAGAGTTTCCGCGAGCTTGCCTCCGCTGTTCGCAATGAGGTCTATTAAGTCAGAATAATGGTTCTTTTCGGCATCGTTAAGCCCAATCACCAACTCTGCTGAACCGTTGTCAATCCAATCAGAATTATTCCAGCCGGATGTGCTAAAGGTGTCTGATGTGCCCGTATCCATGAATGGCGGATAAACATTGTTCGTCGATTTTGTGTTTAATCCCTTCTGGGCAGCAGTCTTCATGGTTTGTGCTGACTCATATCCGGTCCAAACGCCGTCAGAATTTGCGGCATCTCCCATAAACGTGGCGTATTGCATCATCGGCACGCCTGCCGACCCACCATAGGACAAGGTCCACGGTTTAGACTGTAGCTCTGACTGAACGCTGGATATGAGAGGGAGGATCTCCATCAGCAAAATCAGAATCAGAACAAGAAGTCGTTTCTTCAACCTCACCTTTCCCAGTCTTAGAATGTGCTAACCGCAAAATATAAGTCTTATAAAAATCGTGTTGCGCTGCTACTCAACGGTCAAATCTGTCTGGGCTGGATGACCAGACTTGGCCCACTTCTTTAAGAGTTTGTCTACGGGCTTTCTTCGACTCCAAAATGGTCGAGAGAAGGGGCGAGCGAGAGCCTGTCTATTTGTCCTAGAGTTTTACGATTTGAGCGTGTGGCACGCCTTCTATGTTCAACACTGCCTCTGGGTGTACGAAGCCTCTTTCTATCGCTTTTTTTACGATGTTCTTGCCCACCATGTTAACTATTGTAGACGCTTCAATCAGAGACACTGCCTCTTCAAGAGGTACTCTGGCGCCCTTGTAGAAGTCTTCCTTAACAGAGAAAACTATCTTTCCTTCATGCAAAGTTTTTCCAAGAATGTCAATGTCACACATGCAGAGAAGCACGTTTCTGCCGACCTTCTTCAGGTTCATGTAGACTTCCAATGTTTGAACACTCTTACAGCTGCTTGATAGAAGACCTTGCCCCGCATGCTTCGCACACTAGGAAAGATAAGCGCTTTTCTTTAACGATTTTCGTGTCCGGACGCTTGCACACGGGACACACGACGAAGGTCTCTAAGTATCTCTGAATGAGTCTCTGAAAAGTGTCCTCTGAAAACTTGCCCTGGAAAATCACCCTTGACGCCTGCATCGTTGCAGCCGTGGCCATTTCACCCGTCAAGAACTTGAGCAGGTGTTGCGGGTCACGGTTCAAGGCGTCAGCGACTTCTTTGAAATTGTAAATCACCGTGCGCATGCCTATCCTTGCGTAGCTCAGCCTAGGGAGTTCCAAGCGTTCACGCTTTGAGGCCACCTCTGGAAACTGGCCTCGTGCTCGCTTAAGCAGTTCGTCATAGTCATATTTCATGGGTGAACTCTCCAACAGAAACAAGACGCAACACACTATTAAAGACTTTATTCTAAAAAGTCAGATCTCTGTCTCATGTGTGCGAGCTGCAGCTGCTGCAAGGATTTGGAAAATCCTAAAAACAGGCATCAACAAATCACACAAAGGGGACATGGATGGGCCATGCATATCTGTACATTGGGACGGGCGCTCTCTTTCAGCTCGACTCGCTCCTCACCCTTCAAAGAGCCCATCTTGCGAATACTTGAAAAAGCTTAAAGAAGCAACAGCGTTCTACTTTCTAATTCCCAACGGTGAAGTTTGTGACCAGACCCAGCCATCCTTACATCCCCAACTCCGTTTCCGAAACCAAACAGGAAATGATGCGAGAAATAGGCATACGTGACATCACTGAATTGTACAGAGACGTTCCAGAGAAGTACATTCTGAAGAAAAGGCTAAACCTTCCAGAGAAGGGCTTGTCTGAGTTCGAAGTCAGAAAGCATGTTGAAGCCTTGCTGTCAAAAAATGATGCAAACAACCGTATGTCAGTTTTCTTAGGTGCAGGCTGCTGGCCCCATTATGTGCCAGCCGTCGTTCAAGAGATTGTTCAGCGCAGCGAGTTTCTAACGTCCTACACTCCGTACCAGCCTGAAATCTCACAGGGCATGCTTCAAGCGCTTTTTGAATATCAAAGTATGATCTGTGAACTGACAGGTATGGCCGTTGCTAACTGCTCAATGTACGACTGGGCTTCCGCACTAGGCGAAGCGGCGCGCATGGCTACAAGGGTCAAGAGGCGCAAGGAGGTGTTGGTTCCGAAGCTTATTCATCCTGAGAGAGCCTCAGCGCTGAAAGTCTACTCTGACCCAGTAGGAATCAAGATCAGAGAAGTTGCCTATCATACGGAGACGGGGCAGCTGAACCTCGAAGATTTAAAAAGCAAAATCTCAGACGAAACGGCAGCCGTCTACGTGGAAAACCCGCACTATTTAGGATTCATCGAAACACAGGCTGAGGAGATAAGCCAGGAAGCACACTTGCACAACGCCCTTTTCATAACAGGGGTCGACCCAACGTCACTTGGATTGTTGAAGCCTCCGGGCGAATATGGGGCAGACATCGTCGTCGGAGAGGCTCAACCCCTGGGGAACGCGATGAACTTCGGTGGTCCTCTGTTAGGAATAATGGCTTGCCGCGACGACATGACTCTGATAAGACAGATGCCGGGCAGAATAATCGGGCTGACCACAACTCAAGACGACAGCAGACAGGGCTTTTGCATGACGATGCAAACTCGCGAGCAGCACATAAGACGGGAGAAAGCCACGTCTAACATCTGCACGAACGGAGCTCTGTGCGCAGTGGCTTCCGCCGTTTACATGGCTTTGCTCGGACCAGAAGGCCTGCGCGAGCTCGGAGAAACAATAATGTACAAGGCCAACTACGCCATGCGTCTGCTTTCAAGAATAGGCAACGTCAGAGTCCCCATTTTCAAAGCAGCACACTTCAAAGAGTTCGCAGTTAACTTCGACCAAACAAACCTTACGGTCAATGAGGTCAACGGAAGACTTTTGAAGCATCAGATTCAGGGAGGAAAAGACCTGTCAAAAGAGTTCCCCGAGCTGGGTCAGGCAGCATTGTTCTGCGTGACCGAAATCCACTCAGAAGAGGAGATTCAACGCCTCGCGAATGCTCTTGAAGAAATAGTGGGCGAGAGATGAAAACCATGTACAAACAGGCGAACTGGGATGAGCCGGTTATTTTCAACCTCGGAAAGAAGGGACGGAGAGGGCATGTCCTTCCAGCTGTCGAGGACGAAATTAGAGAAGCTGTAGGTGATCTCAACGCGCTTCTACCAAGAAACATGCAGAGGAAGAGCAAGCTTGCTCTTCCAGAGCTTTCTGAGGTCGAGGTTAACAGGCACTTTTTGCATTTGTCTGAGATGAATTATGGTGTTGACTCAGGGTTCTATCCTCTCGGAAGCTGCACCATGAAGTACAATCCGAAAATCAACGAGCTGCTGGCAAGTTCGCCCGCGTTAGGAATGATCCACCCGTATCAGGATGAAAGCACAGTGCAGGGCATGCTGGAGATTCTGTTCAAGCTTGAACGTTGGCTCAGTGAGATAACTGGAACATACGAGGTCTGTTTGCAACCTGCTGCAGGAGCTCATGGTGAGCTTCTGGGTACGTTGTTGATGCATGCATGCCTAAAATCGAACGGTGAGTGCGAAAAGAGGACAGAATTGATCGTTCCTGACTCTGCACATGGGACGAACCCTGCAAGCGCGTCAATGGCTGGCTTCAACGTAGTAGTTCTCCCATCAGGTGGTGACGGTTGCATGGATTTGGAGGCTCTCAAGTCGGTCACCTCGAATAAAACGGCAGGCTTGATGCTTACCAACCCCAACACTCTCGGAATATTCGAAAAGGACATTGAAGAAATAGCCAAAGTTGTCCATGACGCGGGGGGCCTTCTTTACTATGACGGGGCAAACCTCAATCCGCTGCTCGGCAAGGTCAGACCAGGTGACATGGGCTTTGATATTGTTCACATCAACATCCACAAGACCTTCAGCACACCTCACGGGGGAGGCGGACCCGGAGCAGGCCCGGTCGGTGTGTCGAAAGCCTTGGTTGATTTCTTGCCAGTTCCACGAATAGTTTACGACGGAAAGCGGTACCACTTGGACTATGAAAGGCCACGAAGCATTGGAAAGATCAGGAGCTTCTATGGAAACGTCGCAGTCCTGTTTAAGGCTTATGTCTACGTGCTTAGCATGGGTTCTGAAGGACTGAAGGAAGCAGCCGAAGTCTCGACATTGAACGCTAATTACTTGATGAAGAAGCTCAGTCGGATCAAAGGCATGGCTCTCCCTTACGACGCCGAAAAGCTGAGAAAGCATGAATGCGTCCTCAGCGCCAAGCCTTTGAAGGACGACACTGGCGTTTCAGCTTTAAACATAGCAAAGCGCTTGCTTGACTACGGTCTGCACGCGCCGACGGTCTATTTTCCCCTCATTGTGGATGAGGCGTTAATGATTGAACCAACGGAAACCTTCGAGAAGGAGGAAATAGACCGGTTCGCTGACACGATGCAAAAAATCTGCGAAGAGGCGTATGCACGCCCTGATGTCATCCTGAAGGCGCCGCACAACACGGCTGTCTCGCGTCTAGATGAAGTTAAGGCGTCCCATCCTAACACCATGGCTTTGAGCTGGCGCATGCACTTGACAAAGCAAAGGACAAAAATAACGAGTTAATGCAACACGTATATATGACGGCTCATTGCTGATCGGTACCAAAACAAACGGAAGTGCAAGAGTTTGACGGAGTTGGAGGAAAAGGTCCGTGAGGCCGTAGGCCAGGTTGTGGACCCAGAAACCGGCATGTCGTTTGCAGAGATGCAGATGATAACCAACGTCAAAGAAGAGGAAGCTGGCGTCGTAATGGTCGAGTTCGTTCCCTCAAGCCCGTTCTGCCCAATAGCCTTCAAGCTTGCAAGTGACATCAAGAATGCTGCGCTCAACGTGTCCGGAGTCAAGAAGGCACTGATCTACTGCCGCGGTCACACGATGGAACAGCAGATAAACGACATGACCAACAAAGAACAGCAAAAATAGACAACATTCGTCCTGTCAGTCACTTTTATCGCTGAACAGGTAGAATTCTCTACTTTTTCAAGGCATGGTTCACGAATGACCTTCACTAAGCCGGCACGTTCACAAGACCGTTTAAATATACAAGTTGTGTCCCCCTCAATACTGAAAATGATTGGTGACCCTTGTGTCGGACGGCCCTCAAGAAATCTGCTGCCGCGTGTGCGGCGCCCATGAAATCTACTGTTGCGGTTCCCATGTCCGCATCTTAGAAGAGGGTGTAACAGCTTTGACAGAACCCCTTGTCAAGTCATGCCCCTTGCATGAAATTCTCCACGGAACAAAAAAGGTCGACGCAAAAACGGTGCAAAATAGTGTGGGCAAGAAGATTCAAGACTTTGGCTTCTGCTGCAGAGACCGTTGTTTTGATCCTGATCCACAGGTCGCCTATGGAGCCTCTGAGATGATGAACGTGTGGCTCGAGAGAGGGTTTATTGATTGTGCCGTTGTTGTTTGTGAAGGGGCGGGCACGGTCCTGACGTCCAACGGTAAGCTCGTACAGGGTATTGGTGCGCGTTTGACGGGGATCATCAAGACTTCGCCCATTCTCGGGACGATTGAACACGTTGAGCACTGCGGCGGAGTCGTTCTCGACAAAACTGTTGCACGGATTGATCAAGTTGCAGGAGTCAAACGCGCTTTCAGCTTGGGCTTCAAGCATATTGCCGTCAGCATCGCGGGTTTTCAAGCCAGAGCCATAAATGGAATCCGCAATTTCGAGAAGAGTAGCAAGGCAGATGTCTTGGTCTTCTCAGTGTGCAACACCCGCGTCAGCAAGGCAGATGTGAAACATGTAGCAAAGGCGGATGTTGTTTGTGCAAGTGCTTCGACAATACTTCGAAAAGAAATCGGCCCCAACGCCCTTCTTCAAGTGGGCGTCACCATCCCAGTTTACGCGCTAACCCAGAGAGGCAAGGACCTCGTTCTAGCCTATCTAAGCGTCTTCAAGGACAAGCTGGTCGCATTCAGGACAACTCAGCTACCGTATGAAGTAAGAGGCAAAGGTCCGAAACTCAAGAGTTCTTAACCGACTACCAAAGTTCAGTACGCGTTGCTAAAGCCTTTTCGATCTTGGAGCTTTCTGGGTGCAGTTGGGGAAAATCAGTGAATCTGTTGGTGCTTTTGTATACAGACTATGGGATTAGCTTTCAGAATAGACAATTGTACCGACCAAAAGCCTTAAGTATGGTTATTTTGTTATGGTTGAATCGTCGAAAAAATAGGATGTTGAAAGAGCTTGGCAGTTGAAGGTTTTACAGGAGCTAGACAACCCGTAGACGCGAAAGTGGGCGAATTAAACCCCTCTTCCAGAGCCGTTAACGTGCTGGCAAAGCTCTTGTCTAAGAGCGAAGTCAGAAACGTTGCCGCCGGAAGAGACGGAGAGCCGCACAAAGTGAGCGACGCACTGGTCGGAGACGAGACAGGATGCATATACCTAACACTCTGGGATGACAACATCGAGAAAGTGAAAGACGGAGACACAATTAACGTCAAGAACGGTTACATAAACCTGTTCAGAGGCAACATGCGCCTGAACGTCGGAAGATACGGCACGTTGGAAATCGCAGAACAAGCCATTGCGGGCGAAGTAAACACTGAAAAGAACATGTCAACCCAAGTGTACGAACAGCCGAGAAGGCCGTTCGGAGGAGGAGACAGAAGAGACTTCGGCGGCGGCAGACGCGATTTCGGCGGACGAGACAGAAGAGGCGGCTACCGACAAAGACGCTACTAGACGGGACTCACGATTTAGACATCCTCCACCATTTTCTTTTGCTGAAAGAACAAGCCTGCGTGTTCGCCCGCAAATACGACTTTTGAATCGGACGGGACTGTGGCAAAGTTAGTCCAAACGCTAATTAATAAAAAAGAGTTTTCTACATTCCAAAGAATGAAGACTATCGGTCTGTCCACGTAGCTTCTCGTGAAGTCCACCGCAATCTTTAAAGCTTTTACGGGAAGACAACAACATTCCATCAGAGGAGAAGGTAGAGATGTCTAAAACAAAAGGCAGAGAAGCGAAACCGACAGTGGAAGAACTGTTGGCAAAAGCGAAAAAACCGTCAATGCTAGCTCCGCCACTGCACAGGTTCTACGAAGGGAAAGTGCAGATTATGCCCAAGTGCGCCGTGGTAAGCCCGAACGATTTTGCCATATGGTACACGCCGGGCGTAGCCGCTGTGTGCAGGGAGATCCAGGCGGACCGAGACAAGTCTTTCGAGCTCACGAACCGTTGGAACTACACGGCCGTCGTGTCGGATGGAACCCGCGTGCTAGGACTGGGCGACATAGGTCCAGAAGCTGGATTGCCGGTGATGGAAGGAAAAGCCCTGCTTTTCAAGTACCTAGGCGGGGTGGACGCCTTTCCGATCTGTCTCAGGACGAAGGACCCTGAGGAAATAATCAGGACGTGTGAGCTTATTGAACCGACGTTTGGCGGCATAAACCTAGAAGACATAGAGAAGCCGAAGTGTTTCCACGTTCTTGAGAAGGCAAGAGAACGGCTGCAAATCCCCGTTTGGCATGACGACCAGCAGGGAACGGCGACGGTGATCCTAGCAGGCTTGATGAACGCGTTCAAGATTGTCGGGAAGGATCCGAAGAAGACCTTGATAACTCTGGTAGGTGCGGGTGCGGCGAACTTGCGGACCGCATTCGTTCTGATAAGGTGGGGAATAAAGCCTGGAAACATCATGCTCGTCGACACGAAAGGTCTACTGTACCCGGGCAGGAAAGACGTGGTCAAGAGTGAAGACCCGTGGAAGTACGAGTTGGCGCAGAAGACAAACGCGGAACACAGGACAGGCAGCATAGAGGAAGCCTTCAAGGGTGCTGATGCCGTTGTAGCCGCGTCAAAGCCAGGGCCAGACACGATTAAGAAAGAGTGGATAAAGACCATGGCTGACAATTCGGTAGTCTTTGCGTGCGCAAACCCAGTACCCGAAATATGGCCCTGGGAAGCTGAAGAGGCGGGAGCCCGAATCGTGGCAACAGGAAGAAGCGACTTTCCTAACCAAGTCAACAACAGCCTAGGATTTCCAGGGATATTCCGAGGCGTGCTCGATGTCAGGGCAAAAACCGTCACGGATGACATGTGCATCGCTGCAGCCCAAGAGCTTGCTAGGTTCGCTGAAGAACGCGGAATGCATGAAAAAGACATTCTTCCAAGGATGGAGGAGTGGGAAGTCTTCCCACGCGAAGCAGTAGCCTGCGCGCTGAAATCCATAGACGAGGGAGTGGCAAGAATTAAACCAAGCAGGAAAGAGCTCTACGACAGAGCTGTTGGGATAATCCAGAATGCTCGCGAATCGCTCAGAGCACTCATGAAACAGGGCCTAATCAAGCCGATGCCGCCGGAAGAAAAGCTGCTCGGCAAGTAAACCTTCGCACGAAGGATAATCATAAACAAGCCTAAATTCTCCCTTTTTTACACGATGAATGTAGAAAATTATTTAAACACTTCCATAGAAGATAGATAGCTGGAGAAAACTACATGCGCTCAGACTATGCATTATACGCGGTTGCAATAATATGCTTCATCATCTCCGGTGTTTCGGCGGCTTACACAGCCAGCTTGTGGACAGTAACACCCGTCGTCTTCGGATTTGTCTTCATCGGATTGGGCTACACACTGAGACCGAAACGGGCAGTCACAACACAAATAGCGGTTGCTCCACCCCCACCCTCCGTAGTTGCAGCACCGACGCCAAAGGTCACGGAAGTCGTGGAAGAGAAGAAGCCTGTGGAAACAAGGCCTGAACCTGTTGTTCAAGCTGAACCTGTGGTCGAAGTCAAACCTCCGTCAGCAGGATTGTTGGAGGTCAAGGGGATCGGAGAGAAACGAGCAGAGCAATTGAGGACCCTAGGCGTAAGCACGGTTGAAGACTTGGCAACAGCCTCAGCAAAAGACTTGGCCACGAAACTCAAAATCTCGCCCAAGATCACCGGTAAATGGATCGAAAACGCTAAGGGAATCGTTGGAAAGCCCCGTTAAGGCTTCAGCGAAACCTCTCAAGCTCAAATCATCGATATTCTTACTATATTCCTTCTCTCTAGCCTCTTCAAAGCGTCCAAGAACTCGCTCTTCTTCTTACCACTTAACCTGAAGCTTTGAATCATCTCCATGATGGGCATTCCGGCTTTTCCCAAACCTGCACGCCTCCTGCAGAGGTTCTTCACTATCAGCCGCTCAAGCTTTCCGCATCTCCAAGTCGTGTTCCGAATGAGGATCACGATTGCCTTGACAATGTTTCGCCCATCACCGTTCTCTTTTGCAGGCAAAGTTTCCCACGACACTTTCATGATATACGAACGAAACGCTTTTAGAGTTTGTGTTTCAGAATCTAAGGGCATTGATAGCACGTAGAATGATGGGGCGATTGTCTCTTGCAAGGACATTGTGGAAAGCTCTTCTTCTCGCGTCTGCAAGAAGATGACGACGTGGCTGAATCTATTAGGAAAAATGCAGATGAGAGTGGCGTGAAGGCCGGAATCTTCATGCTTATCGGAGCCTTGAAGTGCGCGGTTCTCGGATGTTACAAGGAAGGAGGGTACGTAACTACAAGGTTGGATGGTCCTCTGGAGGTGGCTCCGTGTATGGGTAACGTAGCTGTTGATGAAAAAGGCGAAACAATAGTCCACGCGCACATCGTTGTTTCAAACGAAAAGGGTGAAGCCTATGGCGGCCACTTGATGAAAGGTTGTCACGTTGGCCCGACAGCAGAACTGGTCGTGGTCGAAGCCGCCGGCGTGCATTTGCAGAGAAAGTATGATGAAAAAACGAAGCTGAAACTCCTAAAGCTAGGCTAGAACCTTCTTAAAGTATATGCCGTTCGCGTTGCCATAATAGTTCCTGAGTTCACCGATCTTTTCGTAGCCCAACTTTCTGTAAAGGTTGATAGCCGCGACGTTGTCTTCCCTGACCTCAAGGTGAGAAGCCTTAACGCCTTTCTCCTTAAAGATTCGCTCCATCTCTTGGAGGAGCATCTGACCGATGCCTCTTCGACGGTACGCTGGCGACACGTCTATGGTCAGTATGTGTGCATACAAAGCTTTCCTGTCAACGTACATCATGCCTATGACGAAGCCTGCGATTATTCCACCCACTCTTGCGACCAAGTTCACACAGTTGTATTCCTTGAGCAACTGAAGGATCTGCTCCCTGGTGAAGGCCTCGGCTCTGAAGCATTCGGTTTCGATTTCACAGAGTCTGTCAAGGTGTCTAGTCAGGGCGTCTTCTATTACCGCTGTCATGGCTTAACATCTTTCAAAGAGTATTCCAAGGTTAAATTTAGCTTTTCCAGTCTGGTGCCGAGCCAGTTTCAGTGTTCTGCCTTGTGATGACAGCTTTCAAGCCTATCCATTGCTGTGCCCCAAAACCTATGAAAAACCTCAGCCACAACGTTAACAAACGCATCAAAATCGTGGCAGTTGCGCTTATTGTCCAAGGAACCCCGAAAAAGACAAGCAGCGTTGTCAAGGTTATTTCTGGCAGGCCTACTTCAAACGGAACCCCTATCGGAGCAGACTTTACAGCCACGAAGATCGCGGAGATCACCAGTATCGCACTCCAGCTTATTTGAGGGTATCCCACGGACACGAACGTGAGATAGAACACTGACATAGACAGGACCCACGCAATCACCGCGGAAAGAGAGGCGATGAACAGCGTTCTCGGAGAGTGCACGTATTCTTTGATTGCGACGTGAAAAGCCCTGTGAATTTCAACAACTTCTTCCCGCAGCTTCTTTAATCTCCAATGCCCCCTGCTCACACGCTCTGCAAACCCGATCACGCCGTCAACGATGCGGAAAGTCCACTTTTCTCTGAAGCATAGGAGAAGAACCAGAATGAAGGAAAGGGAAATCGCAGTGATGAGAAAAAGTACAAGGCCCAGCACAATTCCGTAAAGCTGGCTCTCAAACAGGAGAAGGCCCGCACCTACCAACAAAGCTGCGATGTTTATTCCCATTCCAATAAGTCTCTGTGCAACAACAGAGGCTGCTGCTTTCCCTGCCGCTCCATCTTGCTCCCTGTTCACCAGGTAGATTCTGGTGATTTCCCCGCTTACGGACTCTGCAGGGATCAGCGTGTCGACGAATATCCCTGCCCAAACGAAGGCGAATGACTTGAACACTGAAAGCCTCACTGAAAGGAACCTGAGCAAGAAGTGCCAAGCTAGAGTGAAAAAGACTATGTCAAGAACGGATGCCATTGCCGCTAGAATGTAATAGTAGGGGTTAGTATGTTGCACTTTTACGATGATCTCTCGGATGTCAACGTTAAAAACGTAGATGTAAACGAAGAAGACGACCAGTCCAATGATCAGCAGTAGCGGAGTTTTCCAAGTAACCTTATACTTCGGTGCAGACAAAAGCGTTCGCACCCATCAGCCAAAGCAAGAGGGCACTCAGCACCATTATATACTTTGCCAATTTCCACACGGGCACCGCCGGTTTCTCCCCGAATGATAACAAAGCCTTGTACCTCAAGCATTAAATTCTATCAGCTCGTACATAGGTGCAGATGGCGCCTATGTTGACGCGTGGACAAGCCCTCGAGTTGGTGAAGAACCACGTCTTGAAGAAGAACATCGTTTGTCACATGATCGCCGTTGAGGCTATAATGAGAGAATTGGCCACGTACCTCGCAGAAGACAAGGAGAAGTGGGGACTGACAGGCTTGCTTCACGATGTAGACTACGAAGGAACTGAGGCGACACCCGCGCGTCACAGTCTTTTGGCTGAGGACATGTTGAAAGAGTCCGTGAGTGGAGATGTGATAAGAGCGGTCAAGGCTCATAACTTTGAGCACACGGCCGTTAAGCCTCAAACAAAAATGGAGAAAGCCTTGATCGCTGCTGACGCGGTTTCAGGTCTGCTTATTGCCTGCGCTCTAGTCATGCCTTCGAAAAAGCTTGCAGACTTGAGGGTCGAATCGGTAGCCAAAAAGTTCAGGGACAAGGACTTTGCGAGAGGCGCGGACAGGGAGAGGATACTCTTCTGCGAGCAGATAGGGATCCCCAGGGAGAAGTTTCTCGACATATCATTGAGCGGGTTGAAGAAATCAGCCTCGCAGATAGGTCTATAAAACTGCTCACTATGCAGAACCGAACAGCCACTGCAACTTCTTAAATAGTGAAATCGACTGGAATAGATACAAAACTTGGGAGTTGAGACTCATGTCCGCTGTGTTCGAGATCGAGCTCAAGAAGATTCATCCGTCAAAGCTTAACCCGAGGTTGGAAGTGAACATAGAGCGCCTCAACGAGCTTGCTGCCAGCATAAGAGAGGTCGGCCTGCTTCAGCCTATTATCGTCAGGCCGTTGAACGGCGAGTTTGAAGTAGTCCTGGGTGAAAGGCGCTACAGGGCTTCGCAGCAAGCTGGGCTTGAGAAGATTCCTGTCATCGTTAGAGAGTACAGTGACGATGCAGTTGTGCAATTAAACTTGATCGAGAACGTGCAGAGAGAGGACCTCAGTGCAATCGAAAAAGGAAAGGTCTGCAGGTATCTTCTAGACAATTGTGGCGAAAAATATCCTTCTCAGGCTGCGGTAGCCAAGAAGATCGGTGTCAGCAGCGATGCCGTCTCTCTTTGGCTGCGAACGGTTGAAGTGGTCCCGAAGGAAGCGCAGAAATACGTGGCTCCTTCAACGGTTTCTGGGCAGGTGCCTGAGGGTAAGATAGATTATTTGACAGCTGTGAGGGTGGGGCGGGCGGTTCAAGACCCTGGAAAGAGGGTGGAAGTGATCAAGAAGCTGGCTGAGAAGAGGCTTCCGGCGAAGGAAAAGGCGCAGGTCATCGAGAAGTTGGCCCATGAGCCGGAAAAGCCGGTTGAGCAAGTCATACAAGAGGTTGCGGAGGCCCCCTACGAGATGCAGTTCGAAGCAGTCGACAAGGAGCCGCTGCTCAAGGGAATGAAAACTCAGACTTCCAGAACAGGCGTACCTGACCCCAAGATCAAGGCGGGCGCAATAGTTCGCGCAGCCATATGGGAACCCCACGTTGCAGACCTGCAAATCTCATCCGTTGAAAGGAAACGTTTGAAATACTTTGATGAAGAAGACGCGAAGAGAGAAGGCGGATACACTCTGGAGCAGTTCAAGAAACTTTGGAAAAAAACGCATGCCGAATGGGATGAGGACCAGCTTGTCTACGTCATTCACTTCGAGAAAATCAAATAGTCATGTTAAAAGAAGCACCATGCTAAAGCCCTTTTCACTTTTCGCGCCCAATCCCGGCTCAACGATGCGGCGAATCTGGACGAATTCTAGCTCGCACAATTAGCATTGGCTTATATGAAAAACCCATGAGGCAGGCCTTAGACGATGTACTTGTCGGGCTTTTCGAAGTCCTTAACGATTTCCATGACTCTTTTGGGAACGTTCACGCTGTCAAGAGGTATCCCATTAAGGAGGGCCCAAGGACTCTTAACGGCTATGCGAGTTGCAACATCGTCTTGACCGAAAGATTTGCTGCACACCTCAATAACGAGCCCTCTGACGCCGGCCTCAGAGACTTCACCCAGAGCGTGCAAGTATTCGTGCAGCAACAAATTGTACACCAAGGCGTTAACCACCCTCTTGCTTTCAATTGCTGCTTCCACGATCTGAACCAGAATTCTGTTCAAAACGATGTTGTTGGTCCCCAGCGAGTGGTAGGCGCCAAGCTGAATCGGCAGGTCATCCAGAAAAAGCATCATGCTGCCTCTTCGCCTGTGTAGGGCAACCTCCACCGTGTCCTTGACGATTTCCCAGACCTCACCGTAGCTAACGGCGTTCTTTAATCGGCTGCGATACTGTTCAACTGAAGACGAATCTCCTTCGCTCTTCAAACCATTCCTCGGCAAGAGTCAGAACTGCCAAACGCTTATATGGTATGTGGAGCCAAAGCATCCGCCTGAAACATTGTTCCGCGAAGATGCTTGTTTGCGCAGTTGCTCGGCATTACTTCTAGAAGTTCAAACAGGACGGATGGTCGACGAGCCGTTAATAAACATTGCCGGAACAAGCCCAGGTAGAAAAATCGTTTCCCAATAGGCTGCACCCCGCCAGAACTTCGAATGTGATTTAGTTTTGGCACTCGTTTGTGATCGTCGGCAACGAAGATTCTGGTACGGACGTGCAGACCTCTTCTAGCTTCGGCTGGTTGATGGGAATACTTACTGTGAAAGTCGTTCCCTTTGCCAAAGCGGTTTCCACAGCGATTTTGCCTCCGTGTGCTTCCACGATCCGTTTGCAGATGGGCAGGCCGAAGCCCATGCCTTTCGCCTTTGTCGTGTACAACGGTGACCACATGTTTTGCAGCATATGATCCGTCATGCCTGTTCCCGTGTCTGAAAAAGCAATTTCGCAGTCATCAGTGGATCTTTTGCTTTTGATTGTTAGTCTTCCTCCCTTCGGCATGGCTTCCACAGCATTCTTTATTATATTGACAAAGGCTCTTTTCAATTTGTCAACGTCAACTTCTACCTTCGGCTCGTTCTCCGTCAAATCCAAGACCTTCACGTTTCTTGGAATTTTTACGAGAGACAAGGCCTCTTCTACCACCGCTTTGGGGCTGCTTTCAACCAGTTCAAGCTTGATTTCTCTTGAATAGTCCAGGAGGTCGTTGATGATCTTATTAGAGTATGCAATGTTTTTCTCGATGATTTCGAGCATCTCTCTTGCCTTGTCATTCGTCTTCTCACCCACTTTGTTCTTCAGGTAATAGGCTGCACCCGTTATGCCCGTCAAGGGATTGCGTAGGTCATGGCCAACCATCCCAGCCAGCTCACCGATCGCTGCGAGTCTTTCGGACTTGAGAAGTCGGTTTTGAGCTTCTTTCAACTCTCGCGTCCTCTCTTCAACCTTCGCTTCGAGATGGTCTGCGTATTCCTCAAGTTTGGCCCCGGCATCGTTCAACTGCTGAATCAGCTGAGCATTTTCGATGGCCACTGCCGCCTGGCTTAGGAAGAGTTCCAGAGGTGCCAGAGATTCCAGAGTGGGTTTCTTCCCATCCATAGGATCATCCATGACTAGTCGACCTACGATGCGTCCGTCAGCCAATCGCAGCGGAGCGTATAGCATGTCTTGTGGGTCCCAGTCAATCATGTCTTCAGCTTTGAGATGGCTTTCAACGAGGTTGCTGGAGCTTCTCTGTCTTTCTCTAACCCAAGGGTCACTCCAAGGCAAGTAGTAGAATTCGCCGATTCTGAAACGCTCATACTCTGGCCCAAAATGTTCACGAAGGACGTTCCCCGGCGGTCTGTTGTTCCACATGTGTTCTCTCTCTTCATCCGTTAAGCCCACGGTTACCAAGTCATCGGGGCTCCTCATCTCCATGTTCTCGTCTCTAACGGAGATAGCAACTCTTCGCCACCCAAGGTCTCTGATTGCCTCAGCGATCGTTTGGAGACGTCGCCGCAAGCTTGCGGAGTGAATGATCTCAGCAGAGCTCTTCAGCAGCAAAGCCATTTGGTCACTGCGCTTCTCAATTTCCCCTCGTCTCAAGAGGTTGATGATCGCTGTCCCAGCATGCGAAGCCAAGACCTGAAGCAAGGTCGCATCCTTCTCACTGAATGCTCCTTGTTTGCTGCTTTCGACGTTCAGAACGCCTAGGATCTTGTCATCTGCAGCGACTGGAACGGCAAGCTCTGACCCTATTCCAGGGTAGCCTGCAACATATTCCTTGTCTTTACTCACGTCTGAAACAAGAATAGGTGCGCCTGTCTTCATCGCTCTCACTGTTACACCGTTTGCCCCGTCGACAGGAAGTTGACGGAGTTGTGGTTCCGAACGTCCGCGGTAACATACAACCTTAAGAGTGCTTCTCTCTGCAACCATAAACGTGGCATATTCAAAACCCAATGTTTTCTCCATAGCGTCTACAGTTAATTCATAGACTCCTTGAAGATCCTTCGCCGTGTTCAGTTTTCCGCCGTAGAAGTTTAATGCAGAAAGTCTTTCCTCTGTCTTCCTGCTATTAGCTAGGGATCCGTGGATGAAAATTCCGAGAACGACAAAAGATGCCAGAATGTATAACCGCGCAGAGAAGGGGGCGGGCGAAGTGGACGTTAAAACATCCAAAAATGGTCCATAGTGGTAGACGAATGCATCAACTGCCACATCTAATATGTAGGCAGATACCCCAGCGACAATGATGAGGATGATTACTGCGTGTTCGTCTCTCAACTTCGATTTTTGTTTGAATTTGGAAGGATTCATGTCTTTTATGATTGTAATCCCTCTTATGCTTACGCTCTCAAAGGCATCCTTAGACGGCGAGCATTCAACAAAGAACCTGTTGCCTAAATAAAGCAGTTATGAAAACACAATCATTATCAGAGATTAGAGCACGTGTCCATCGAATCATGCCAAAACCCTTGAAGAATGCCTTAAGTACGAGAAGCGGCCTTCAACCGATTGGCTCTTTGGAGGTTGAGGGTTTGAGCAAGGACAGCGCGAAGGAAATCTTTTCCAAGTACAAGACCGTTGCTGTTGTGGGGCTGTCGCGCGACCTCTCCAAGGAAAGTCACCGAGTGGCTGAATACTTGAAGAGTCAAGGGTTCCGTATTGTTCCCGTGAACCCCACCGCGGACGAGGTCTTAGGGGAGAAAAGCTACAAGAGTCTGCTTGACATTCCGCCTGAAATTCAGAAGACCCTGGACATCGTTGACATCTTCAGACCCTCCGTCGATGTGCCGCCAATAGTTGAAGAGGCGGTTAAGCTGAAGGAACGCTACGACAGGCCATACGTCGTTTGGATGCAGCTTGGAATAATCAACGAGCAAGCGGCAACAACTGCGAGAGCCGCAGGCCTAACAGTTGTCACGAACAGGTGTATGATGGTGGAACACAAGAAGCTGTTTCCAAACCATTGATGACGCGCTTCACGATGCCTACCTGAATTCAGGCTTCCGCCTGCCTTGCTTTTTGTCTAGGCACGCTTTTACGAAACCGTAGTATTCTGGGTCAGGTCTCCCAGGTCGACTCTTGAACTCTCCATGAAACTGTGACGCGAAGAAGAAGAAGTGATCGGGCAGTTCCAGAATCTCCATCCTCCTCGCGTCTGTGCTCTTTCCAGAGAACACCAGCCCGTTCTTTCGAAGAGTTTCGGAATAGTCGAGGTTGACTTCGAACCTGTGGCGGTGTCGCTCGTAGACTTCGCCGCTGTTGTAAAGGAAATGCGCCAGCGTGTCGGGTTCGACCACTATTTTGTGAGCACCAAGCCGCATCGTCGCCCCCTTGAGCTCTATTCCCCGCTGTTCAGGCATCAAGTCGATCACCGGATAGGCCGAGCTAGGGTTGATCTCCGTGCTGTTCGCGTCCGTCAAGCCGCAGACGTCACGGGCAAACTCTATCACCGCAAGCTGGAAACCATAGCATATGCCGAGAAAGGGGATGTCGTTCTCTCTTGCGAACCTGATCGCCGTTATCTTTCCTTCGGTCCCTCGCGGGCCGAAGCCGTAAGGCACGAATATTCCATCAACGTCTTCAAGCATCTTCGCGCAGTCAGGATTTTGCTCAAGCTTCTCAGCTTCAATATAATCCACACACACTCTGCTCCTGCACGCTGCGCCAGCGTGTTTCATAGCTTCGCTCATGCTCACGTAGCTGTCAGCAAGGTTCGCATACTTGCCTACCAGAGCAATCTTCACTTCGTGCTCTGGCTTCAAGACTGCGTCTACAAAGCTTCTCCAATCCTTAAAGTCTTGTGATCGCTCTGAAAACCCAAGCCTCTTGCAGATGAAATTGCTCATGCCCTGTTCATCCAGAATGAGAGGAACCTGATAGATAGACGGCACGTTGTACGAGCAGAAGACCGCATTCTCGGGTATCGTGCCGAAAAGGGCGATCTTTCTAAGGGCTTCAGAGTCGATCATCTCAGGGCTTCTCGCAACGATCGTGTCCGGCTGTATACCGATCCGCCGCAGTTCGTTCACGCTGTGCTGAAGCGGTTTCGTCTTCATTTCTCCTGTGACATCCAGTATCGGAACCAGGGCAACATGCACGTACAGGGTGTTTTCGTAGCCCTCTTCCAGACGCATCTGCCGAATCGCTTCAAGAAAGGGTAGACCTTCAATGTCCCCCACTGTGCCTCCGACCTCGGTTAAGACGACATCTGCACCTGAGTCTTTTGCAACGTCGCGGATGCGATGTTTTATCTCGTTCGTTACATGTGGCACGATTTGCACGCATCTTCCGAGGAAGTCACCCCTCCTCTCTTTCTCGATCACTGCCTTGTACACCAAGCCCGTTGTGATGTTGTTCTCCTTCTTCAGGTTCAAGTCGAGAAAGCGTTCGTACCAGCCCAAGTCGAGGTCCGTCTCGCCGCCGTCGTCCGTCACGTAGACCTCGCCGTGCATGTAGGGGTTCATAGTTCCAGCATCAACATTCACGTAGGGATCAATCTTTGTCACGCTGACCTTGAGCCCTCTTGCCTGAAGAATCTTGCCGATAGAAGAAGTCAAAATCCCCTTCCCAACAGAGCTCAGAACGCCGCCAGTCACAAAAACGTACTTAACCACTTGCTCCCCCTTCCGCAATGAGAAAACGAATAGGCTCAAGTCAGGATTTAAACTCTTTTATCCAGAGTCTTCTCGCAAAGTGATCAAGCGCGAAGAGAACCAGAAACGGGAAAGAAGCGAATCATCCAAGCAGCTTTTGGACTGGTGGACCTGTGACAGTTAGCGCGCTCAAATCAGCATCCTTAAAAGAGAAACGCGCGGACATTTCTAAAGAAGGGTTAGAATGAAAGTCATGTTTATTGAGCCGCCTAAAGACATGTGGTTCGTTATGGGCGAATACCTGCCGCCGCCCTATGGGATCATTCAACTGGCCGCTTACGTCGAGAAGGAAGTCAAGGACGTTGAGATCGAAATCCTCGACTGCAACGCAGAACATGCTGATTGGAGCGAAATGGAGAAACGGATCGAAGCGTCCAGCCCTGGCATCGTTGCATCCAGCTCGCTGGCCACCTGCAACACGTACGTGGTCGCCAGAACTCTCGAAACAGCCAAGAAAGTAGACCCAAACATCCTCACGGTCACCGGGGGCCAGCATTTCACGGCAACAGCTCAGGAAAGCCTGAAAGAATATCCCTTGATAGACGTGATCGTGCGCGGAGAAGGAGAACGAACCCTAGCTGAACTCGTAACCAAGGCAAAAGAGAAATCGAATCTTCCGAAAATCATGGGCATCTCTTTCAGACAGCAAGGAAGAATCATCCATAATCCGCCCAGACCGCTGATTGAGAATCTGGAGGAATTGCCTTACCCTGGCTACCACCTCGTACAGCACACAATCAACAAGTATCACTTTGCAATGATGGCAGGACGCGACGCGGCCTACGCGCTGATTGAGGGTTCAAGAGGATGCCCGCACGAATGCACCTTCTGCACGCAGTGGAAGCACTGGCAGGGTACGTGGAGGCTGAAGTCGCCGAAGCGTGTTGCTGACGAAATGGAATTCTGCCACAGAAACTTCGGCAGCAGGTTCATCTGGTTGACAGACGACAACTTCGGCGCAGGCACGCGTGCCAGCGACCTTGCTGACGAAATCATCAAAACCGGGGTATCCGACGATGCAACCTGGTTTGTGCAGGCAAGATGCGACGACATAGTCAGAAACAAGGAAGCCCTGCCGAAACTGCGCAAGTCTGGGCTAAACTGGGTTCTTCTAGGCGTTGAGAACTCTGAACCATCAACGTTGAGCGCGTTTAAGAAGGACATAACCCCGGAAGAAGCAAAGACAGCGGTGAGGCTTCTCAAAGAGAACGACATCTTCGCACACGTGATGCTCATAGTAGGCGGACGAAAGGACACCGTCGAGTCGATAAGAAAACAGAGAGAATTCGCAAACACTCTTGACCCAGACTTTGTGATGTTCGGCGTTCTGACACCTTTCCCTGGAACTCAAGTCTACGAGGAAGCAAGACGAAACGGGTGGATCGAAGACTTCAACTGGTCACATTACGACATGGTCCACGCCATAATGCCGACAGAAACCCTGTCAAGAACGGAGTTGCAGGAACAGCTTTACGAATGCTACAGGAGCTTCTACGGCCCGTGGAAAAGAAAACTGCAAGGAGTGTTCTCAAGCAACCAGCTGAAAAGAAGGGTCTTCAGGTACATGGCGGGCAGAGCACTGCTGGAACAATTCAAGAGCCTTTTCCTGGGCGTTGCTGCATGAAGACCGAAACAAGACTACCGTTCATGATGAAATTTGCGCTGTTTATTTCGCTGTTCGGTCTGTTAACCACGTTCTTGATGATGGCGTATCCACCGAAAGTTCCAACGGACCTCTTCCTGCGAAGACCGCTGATCGGCTTCACTTTCATCGTGATATGCGCTGCAGGAACTGCCGCCGCACTTTCGCCGAGAAAATGCTCCACGTCGTTCGACACTCACGTACCCAAAGCAACCTCAATAAAGGAATCGAAAATCGTGTCTTCAGTGGGCTCCAAAGCACATCATCCGAACTGTGGAAGGTTCTCAGCCCATACAATTCGGTTCAGACGCACCTCGTATTGCGCCGCGTGCACAGGCTTAGTCATAGGAGCTTCTCTTGCTGTGGCGATGAGTGTTGCTTACTTTTTCTTCGGAATCTCCATAGGAGGATTCAGCGTTCTGTACGTGGCGATCGGACCACTCGGGCCTCTAGTCGGCTTCATCCAGTTCACGTTCAAGGGATGGGTCCGCGTTGCCGCGAATGCCTTTTTTGTGTTCGGAAGCTCTTTGATTGTGATCGGAATTGATCAACACATAGGCAGTTTTTTCGTTGACCTGTACATGATAGGTCTAGTCGTGTTTTGGATCATGACACGAATAACCATTTCACAATGGGATCATTCGAGAATCTGTCTGATTTGCAACTACCAATGCAAATGAAAAAAAGGGTCGGTGTTCTAGCGCCTTCGACTCAACCCGTATAGAGCACCGATGACGATGAGTATCCCAAAGATTATGATGGCAAACGGCCAAACGCTGACGCTACTAGAAATCAGGCCTGCCTGTTGCATAAGCACTATGACACCTGCGAGTAAGATGATCACGCCTATGGCCATCCCAACGATTACGCCGCCCCTCGGGATGCCGAAGCACTCGTATTCCATCCGCCTGTACGGTTCGCCCTGTCTGCGCGTTCCCCAGCATTCATTCTCAACTCGACCCTGCCCCTCGCGTTCACCAACTGCATACAGTGAAGCTCCGCACTGTGAGCAAACCTTAGCATCGTCAGGATTCTTGGTTCCACATTTTGTACAGTAAACCATAAGGCCTCTCCGTTCTAGTCATTCGCGGATGACACGTATTAAGACTTTTGGTGAGGCGGACCTTTTTCAGCCTGGCCTAGGATCTGCTCCAGTTGTTCTTTGTTGAGTTCTAGACCGTGAACGAATCTTCCATGACGTTTTGAATCCTTCAAGAATGTCTGCTTGACTAGCAACGGCTTCTCAAACCGCTTGACATACTTGAACTCTATGGCCCTTTTCCAGCTGCCTCTTTCACATTCGAGCCTGTCTTCTTCGGATAACGCGCTCCTTTCGGCCACGTGGTCAACCACGCCGTAGCCGACCAAAGCGTCTCCAGTTCGGGTTTTGTGAATGAACAAAATCGCTTGTCCAGACTTCCACCTTCTTTTCATGTTGGTGTAATAGATTGCCATTTCAAAAACGTGGTCGACCCATTGTTCAGTTGCTATTCTGAGAATGTAGCCCGCGACTTCAGACTTCAAACTGTCCATCAATTGATCATGGGATGATTCCGATCTTTATTTCGCTTTTGGAGGTTGAGAGAATCTGAAAAGCCTCTTTGATGTCTTCAAGTCTCATCCTTCGCGTTATGAGCGGTCTCACGTCAATTGTCCTTGAGGCTATTAGGTTCAGAGCTTTTCTGAAATGTAGAGGAGTCGTGTGAAATGTGCCTAGAACCGTCAACTCGCCGTAGTGAAGCTGTTCAGCGTTAACTTTGACCTCTGTGCCAGGAGGGCAACCGCCAAACTCTAGGACAGTTCCGCCTTTCTTGACCACTTTCATTGCTTGCTCCCAAGTTGCAGGCACGCCTATCGCTTCGATTGCAACGTCAGCGCCGTACCCGCTTGTAAGGTCCCTGACTCTTTGTATTACATTTTCTCTTCGGCCGTTGATAGTCTCATCGGCGCCTAGCTTCTTGGCAAACTCCAGTCTTTCATCCACAAGGTCAATCATTATTGTCTTTTCAACGCCCATCTTCTTGACGGTTAGAAGGTGAAGTAGTCCTATTGGCCCAGCACCTATGATCGCAACAGTGTCGCCGAGTCTGACCGCTGCTTCCTCAACGCCGTGCAGAACGCATGCCAAAGGCTCGGTGATCGCGGCCTCTTCGTAGGATACGTCTTGCGGGATCTCTTGCATGTTCACCAGGACCATGCGTGCTGGAACCTTGACGTACTCTGCGTATGCTCCCCAGAGCCAAATCATGTTCTCGCAAAGATTGTACTTACCCTTCTGGCACATCGTACAATGCAAGCATGGTGCGCTGTTACCGGCACGTACACGAGTGCCTTCCTCCGGCCACTCGAGCCCTTCGCCGACTTGAACAGCTTCGCCTGCCCACTCGTGGCCAAAGATTGTTGGAAGCTTTATCACGTTCTCAATGTAGCCTCTCTGGAAGATTTTCAGGTCTGTGCCGCATGTTGTGGCCGCTTTGACTCTCACAAGAACCTCACCAGCTCCGGCCTTCGGAACTTCTGCCTCCTCCACTCTCAGGTCTGTCACGCCGTAGAGCATCGCTGCCTTCATTCTTTCGTTACTCACTTTTCAGCACCCTCAACAGCCATAGTGTCAATGTCACAGCAATTAAGGAAACTGGCCTAACTTTCTCACGGCTTCCTTCTCGTTGCGCCAGTACAACAGCCGATTGGCGTTCTCAATCTGCGTCCAAGCGTAACCTGCAAGTTCTGACTCCTGAAGTCTCACGGGTTCTCTGGAGTCTGCCTTCACTAAGAAACTGGACACCGTGTGTCTAATCTCGTTGAAAACAAACTCGTACTTGTGGACCTGATCCATTATCTTGATATTCTTCAGACCAGTCTCTTCAAAAATCTCCCGCCTAAGCGCTTCAACTTCTGTTTCTCCCTCGTTGACTCCGCCCTTAAGAAGTCTCCAGCGTAGAGTTGTGGCCCTTCTGTCCTTCTTTTGGACCAGCAGGACAAGTCTTCCGTCTTTCTGATCGAAGATGACACCCTCCACTTCGTTTCTGACGTTCATGGGAAGCAACCCGTCTCCTTCACTTATTCAAGATGACCACTTTCAAGCTTTCTGTGCTTTCCAGGGCTGTTCTGAAAGCTTTTGCGGCGTCTTCCAGCTTGAAGCGGTGGGTTATTAACTCCTTTGCTTTTATCCTGCCGGACTCAATGAGGTGCAACGCTGTTCGCGTTTCAAGGTGCGATGTTGAATAAGACGGTATTATCTGGGTCTCAGAGAAAAACAGTTCTCTCGGGCTCATTCGTAAGTGAGCAGCCGCATTGGTGGGAGCGAAAACGCAGAGCTTGCCGCCTTTCCTGCAAACATTGATCCCCGCCCTGTACGCCTCTAAGTTCGGTGCGGTGACGACCGCTATGTCCACACCTCTGCCCTCAGTTATAGATCTGACGACCGCCGTTAAATCCTCCTTGTTTGGATTGACAAGCATGTCTGCTCCAAACTTCCTCGCGAAATTCAATCGAAAGTCGATCAGGTCGCTCACGATCGTCGTTGACGCACCGTAGATTTTTGATAGAGCCGTGTGGATCAACCCAGTGGGTCCTGCGCCGATTACTGCAACCGAGTCCCCCACCTTGAGATTGCACTTGTTGAGGGCTCTCACACAGCAGCCGACGGGTTCGATGAGAGTGGCTTCTTCGAAGGACACGTGTTCTGGGATCTTTAAGGTGTCAAGCTGAAGGTTTGGAGCTGGAACTTTGAAGAACTGTGCAAACCCGCCGGGCTTGATGTTAGTTTTGTGGAACTGTTCGCACAAGGTATAGTCGCTGTTCAGACAGTAGTGGCATGTCATGCAGGCAACGTGGTGATGGACAAACACCCTGTCTCCCAAGTTGACCTCTTCAACCTTCTTTCCCTTCTTTGCGATTATTCCGGCAGGTTCGTGTCCAAGGACAAGAGGGGCGCGAGGTTTGAGATACCAGTCCATGAGGTCTGAACCACATATCCCGCAGGCCTTCATCTCAACGAGGACTTCATGATCACCAATTTCAGGTACAGCAACTTCCTCTATCCGCGTGTCCCGCGAACTGTAGTATACGGCGGCTTTCATTTCAGTTCAATGGCTCTTCTTTAGCTCGGCACTTAAAACTTTCCAAGTGCACGATTAGTGAAAAGCCTCAAGGCTTCCTTGCAAGCGTCAAACCGGATGACGCAGAATGCTTCAAACGGTTAAGGGCTATTATTAGAAACTCGAACTTTTCTCTAATCCGTCTTTGATTTTTCGGAGGAACTCGGCTGCGGGAGCGCCGTCGATTACCCTGTGGTCGTAGGAAAGGCTTAGCATCATCACAGACTTGACCTCGACCTTGCCGTTGACCATCGCCGGCTTTTCAGCGATTCTTCCAACCGCGAGTATAGCAGCTTCTGGCGGGTTGATTATTGGAATGAAAAAGTCGACTCCGTACATGCCTAGGTTAGTAACAGTGAAAGTTCCTCCGGTCACTTCTTCTCTCGACAATTTTGCCAGCTGCGCCTTTTCGGTCAGCTCCAACACTGCAGCGTCAATGTCCTTCAAGGTTTTTTGATCCGCGTTACGTATAACTGGGACGACTAGGCCGTTTGCTGTGGCGACGGCAACGCCCACGTTCACGTCCGCGAAGATTTTTATTCGGTCGCCTTCGAGAGTTGAGTTTACGATGGGCATTTCGGTCAGCGCTGTTGCTGCGGCTTTTACGATGAGCGCGGTATAGGATACTTGGAGTCTTTCATGAAGCTCTGTGGCTTTGGAAACATCAACCTCCATCGCAACCGCACTGTGCGGAGCTGTCCTGAAGCTTATGGAAAGCCGTTCTGCAGTGGTTTTTCTGAAACCACTTAAGGGTACGACTTCTTTGACCTTGGGCTGAGCTCCGCCTTTCGGTTCTATGAGTCCGATGACGTCGTCCTCTACGATTCGTCCTTCAGGGCCACTTCCATGTACCTTTGATAACTCGATCTGATGTTCTCTTGCCAAACGTTTGGCTGCTGGCGAAGCGACAACTTGCTTCTCACCCTCAGTTTCGGCGGTCTGAGGGGCTTCAGCCTGCGCCATTATTTCAGGGATGGTCTCGTCACGCGTCCCTATTATGGCTAGGACGGCGTTGACGGGCGTATCGACGCCTTCTTCAACTAGGATCTTTCGGATGATCCCTGAAGATGATGCTTCCAAGTCGTAGGTCGCTTTTTCAGAGACTATTTCCGCAATTGGTTCTCCTTTTTCGACGGCTTCGCCTTCCTTCTTGTACCACTTGCCCACGGTGCCCTCCTTCATCGTTAGGCTGAGTCGGGGCATCACGACGGTCGTTGGCATTCTAGACAACCTCCTTCACGGCTCTGATTATCGCTTTCTCATTCGGAATTACGAACTGCTCCAAAGGTGGGCTGAATGGAATTGGTGTGTCCGGTGCCGTCACACGTTTTATCGGCGCATCCAAATAGTCTATGGCTTCTTCGGCGACCACAGCCGCAATCTCAGCGCTCACGCCAGCTGTCTTGCAATCTTCGCTTACTATAACTATTCTTCCAGTTTTCTTGACAGAATCGACGATTGTTCTTTTATCTAATGGTGTCAAGGTTCTTGGGTCAACGACTTCTACGCTTATGCCTTCTTTTTCAAGGCTCTCAGTCGCTGCCAAGGCTTTATGAACCATAAACAGAGTAGCGACCACCGTGACATCTGACCCCTCCCTCTTGACGTCCGCGACGCCGAAGGGAATCAGGTACTCCTCTTCTGGAACATCTCCTTCAACGGGGTACAGCAACTTGTGTTCACAGAAAAAGACAGGGTTGTTCCCGCGTATAGCTGTTTTCAAAAGTCCCTTTGCGTCACAAGGTGTCGAAGGCACAGCCACGTACAATCCTGGAACATGCATAAACCATGCTTCCAAACTTTGAGAATGATGGGAAGCGATGTTGACGCCTGCACCGAAGGGCGTTCTGATAACCATCGGACAGCTCGCTTGGCCTCCGAACATGTAACGTATCTTTGCCGCTTGATTCGCGATTTGATCCATAGCAAGGGCAGTCAAGTCTCCAAACATGATCTCTGCAACAGGCCGCATACCCGTTATGGCAGCACCCACTGCCGTCCCAATTATGGCTGACTCAGAGATCGGTGTGTCCCTGACCCTCTCGTCCCCAAATTCCTCCGCCAAACCCTCAGTGACCTTGAAGGCTCCACCCCAGCACCTGCCGATATCCTCTCCCAGCAAGAACACAGTGGGGTCTCTTCGCATCTCTTCTCTCAAGGCTTCACGGAGCGCTTCTCGGTAGGAGATTCTCCTCATGTGCTTCCCCTCCTTCTAGCCATAGACGTCTTCCAGAGCCTCTTCAGGAACAGGATAACGGCCACCCAAGGCAAACCTTGCGGCTTCATCAACTTCAGCCAAGGCTCTCTTTTCTATCTTTTCAATCTCCTCCGCCGACAAAGTATTGTCTCGCAGCATCCTCTCCCTCAGTTTTTTGACAGGGTCTTTGGCTAACCATTCTTGAACCTCTTCCTTAGCCCTGTACTTGGCTGAGTCGACACGAGAATGTCCCTTATGTCTGTAAGTTTTGCATTCGATGAGCGTTGGGCCCTCACCGTTTCTTGCCCTGTGAACCGCTCTGCAGGCCGCTTCATAAACATCCAGAACGTCGTTTCCGTCAACGACTTCACCTGGCATTCCATAAGCCACAGCGCGGTCTGCCACGTTCTGAAGCTTCATTATCCTAGACTGACGCGTTCCCATGGCGTAAAGATTGTTCTCGCAGACAAAAATCACGGGCAAAGACCATGCCGACGCGAGGTTCAAACTCTCATGGAAAGTTCCTTGGTTTGAAGCCCCTTCGCCGAAAAAGCATGCTACCACTCGGTCTTTTCTCCCGAGCTTTATCGTCAGTCCAGCGCCGACGGCAATCGGTAATCCAGCTCCAACGACCGCAGTGGCACCCAGCATGCCAACGCTGAAATCCGCAATGTGCATCGAACCCCCTTTCCCCTTGCAGTACCCAGTTTCTTTGCCCAGAATCTCAGCCATTATGCGTTTCAAGTCTGCTCCCTTGGCTATGCAGTGCCCATGGCCCCGGTGTGTGCTCGTGATGAGATCATCTTTTCGAAGGCCGCTGCAGACGCCGACTGCTACAGCCTCTTCACCAGCGTAGAGGTGTATCGTGCCCGGAACAAGGTTCTGGCCGTACAGCTCGAAGACCCTCTCCTCGAAGAAGCGGATCTCTAGCATCTTCTGGAACATGTCAGCAAGCAGTCCTCTCGACAGGTTTGCCACCATTCGTCTTCCCAACCCTTGGCGTGATGGTTCACTTCATATAGACCGCCTGCACTCTTATATTAATCTGTGATTGAGCATAGCTTAAGGAAAGAGTTCAAAGTCATATAGACCGATGCAGGGTAGAGTATTTGCGAACAACGCTCAGGGCGTCACAAACAGAGTTTTGGTGAGATGTGATATGCAGAAATCCTATTCGAGGCTGTTAGGCATAGTGGGAAAGCCCAACACGGGCAAGTCGACTTTCTTTAGTGCAGCAACTCTTGCGCCGGCCGAAATAGCAAACTACCCCTTTACTACGATAAAGCCCAACAGAGGAGTAGGCTACGTTCGAACCCCCTGCGTCCACGAAGAGTTTAACGTCAGCGACAATCCTGCTAACTCCATCTGCATGAGCGGCGTGAGACTGATCCCCATAGAGTTTATCGACTGCGCGGGGCTAGTGCCCGGTGCATGGGAAGGAAGAGGCTTGGGCAACCAGTTCTTGGACGAAATCAGAAAGGCGGATGTGCTGATTCACATCGTTGATGCCTCTGGAGGGACGGACTGCGAAGGGAGACTCTGCAAACAGGGCGAGCATGATCCTCTGGAAGACGTGCGGTTCCTGGAACATGAGATAACAATGTGGATGGCGACCATACTGAAAAAGGACTGGCCCAAGATTGCGAGAACAACAGAAGCCGAATCTAAAGACCTTTTCACTATGCTAGAAGAGCGTTTGAGCGGCCTCGGAATAAGAAGAGGCCATCTTATTGAAGCGTTAAGGAAAACAGGCTTGAGCGGCGAGAAGCCAACGTTTTGGAGTGACGAAGATTTTCTGAAGTTTGTAGATATGCTTAGACAGGTTTCTAAACCATTGTTAATCGTTGCAAACAAGATGGACATTCCCACTTCACAGGCGAACTTGGAGCGGTTAAGGGAATCGAACCGCCTTATCGTCCCAGTCTGTGCAGAGGCGGAGCTTGCGCTGAGGCGAGCCGCTGAGAAAGAGCTGATAGACTACAGGCCCGGAGACTGCAACTTCAAAATAAACGCGCCTGAAAGACTCAGTGAAAGTCAAGTCAAAGCCTTGGAAATCATAAGAGAGAAGATCCTATTCGACTTCGGCTCAACTGGGGTTCAAGAAGCGGTGAACATGGCTTTTTTCAAACTCTTGAACATGATAACAGTTTATCCTGTCGAAGACTTGGAACACCTGAGCGACCACGCGGGAAGAGTGTTGCCTGACGCTTATCTTGTGCCGTACGGCACGACTGCACGTCAACTTGCCTACATAATTCACACAGAGTTGGGAGAGGGCTTCATACACGCGGTTGAGGCGAGAGAGGGCAAGCGAGTTGGCGAAGACTACGTTTTAAAGGACAGAGATGTCGTCTCGATAGTGAGTGCACGCAAAAGAGCTTAGATGTTCTCATTCGCCGAAACGTCTCTTGCGCTTCTGGAAAGTCCTAACAGCCCTTAAGAGGTCTATCAATCGGAAATCAGGCCAGTAGACATCTAAGAAACACAGTTCGCTGTAGGCAGACTGCCACAACAAGAAGCCGCTCAGCCTCTCCTCGCCTGAAGTTCTGATGATCAGGTCTGGGTCTTGCTGAGGCATGTGCGATGTGTAAAGGTACTGCTCGAACGTTTTCTCGTCTACCTTCTCGGGGTTAAGCCTGCCTTCGTGCACCTGCTCAGCGATCTTCCTAGCTGCGTCCACAATTTCGGCCCTTCCACTGTAAGCGAAGGCGAAGTTCAGGAAGTGTTCATCATAGTGCTCTGTTGACTTCTCCACTTCCCCTATGAGCTGCTGCAGGTCTTCAGGTAAGAGGTTTACTCTCCCGATGACTTTGACGCGGACCTTGTCTTTGCGTATCCGCTCATCTGTCAGAAGCTCGCGAAACCGCTCACCCGCGATCCGCATGATCTCTTCAACCTCATCGGGTGTGCGGCGAAAGTTTTCTGTAGAAAAAGCGTAGAGAGTGACGGATTTGACGTCCAGTTTCAGACACCAGTCAAGCAACTCTTCAACTTTTTCTGCACCTTTCTCGTGTCCAAGCCATGGGTTAAGAACGTTCTCCGATGCCCATCTTCTGTTCCCGTCAAGAATTATGGCTATGTGCTCTGGCTTTTCACCGCTTTTTACTTGGCGCCACAGCCATCCTTCATAGAGCCTGTAAACGCCGACAGCAGACAGCAACGTCTTGAACACTTATTCAAACCTCGCGCTTCGAAGTGCACTAGCACAATGGCAAGCTTCCTTGCGTTCAATGGGTAAACCCCTGATGCTCTCAATTAAGAGTTTCTCCAGCTTGGGCATGATCTGCTTGGAAACCCTTGAAACGTCATGGGCTGAAAGCCCCTTTCGTATTCCAGCAGCCATGTTTGATACGTAACATGCTGACGCGTAGCACATTTCAAGCTCTCTGGCCAAGGCAACTTCTGGAAAACCAGTCATCCCTACGATGTCGCAGCCCAAGCGCCTGAACATTTCTATTTCTGCGGGCGTTTCTAAGCGAGGGCCTTCGGTGCAGACCATCACAGCCTTTTTCCGCACATGCAATCCAGTCTTTCTCGCCGCGTTGAGCAGGAGCTTCTGCATTTGTGGACAGTAGGGCTGTGAAAAATCAACGTGCGTAACCGGTGCTTCGTCATAGAAAGTTGTACACCGAGCTTTTGTGAAGTCCACAAAGTCGTGAGGGACAGCAATTTGGCCAGGCTTGAAATCGCGGTTTATGGCGCCAACGGCGTTTGTGGCGAGGATTCTTCTGACACCAAGCGTGTGCAGGGCCCAGATGCTTGCCCTGTAGTTTACTCGATGGGGAGGAACAGAATGGTTAGGTCCATGTCTTGGGAGGATAGCCACTTGTTTGCCTCCCACTTTTCCAATTGACACAGGAGGAGCTGTTCCGTAGGGCGTCTTTATGATTGACTGTTCTGGCCCTTCGAACAACTTCTCGAGTCCTGACCCGCCTATGATTGCAATTCTAGTTTTCAGCAAGTTCTTCGACCTGTTCTTCGTTCTCCCAGAAGAATTCCCTTGCGCGTCGGTGTAGGACGAATATTACAAGCACCGAGGCTACGCCGATCAAGATACCGATGAGTATCGCGAAAACAACCCCGTCAGGCCCCGCACTTCCTACCAACAGGTCCGAAGCTCCGAGGAAAATCTGTCTGGACCAAGCGACCGTGAAGATCAACGCCCCGTTGCGCAGCAGTCTGGCGTCACGTTCGAGGTACCATCTGATGGCTCTGCCCAATAGGGCTACACAGATCCCGACAATGATGAGAGAGATGGCGCCTGTGATGAAAAAACCCGCGACTCTAGGCAGGATGCTGAGGTATCCGGCAATGTCTCTTTGGAGAGTGACCTCGGGTGCGGCCGTGGTCCAACCTAAGTAGACGCCAAGGACTACGCACAAGGCTCCGGCGATTCCTGAGAAATTTGAAATCTGCACTTTAAGAGGCGGCGGGGAATACTCTCTGATCCACCTGTAGAAACTTTTAGTCATCCTGTCTATTCCGAATCCCTTGACGAGCAGGACCACGCTTAAGACAAGCACGAAGGCTATCACGTAATATTGGACAAAGCCGACAATCGAAAAGACTGCTAGGATCAGAATGAGCAAGCCAGGCAAGCCCAGTGCAATGCGTGAGTAGCGCGGATTCTCGACCACGGTTCTGAGATACTTCCAGAAGAGGGCGGCTGTCTCCTCTATCGACTCACTGTGCTTCACGACTATCCTCCTGACAGACGATACAGGTACCCTGGATTGAACGGCTGGCAAGACTGCTTCGTCTGAGTATCCGTCAGTCACTAGAATTACTTCGGTCGCCGAAAAAGAACCTAGCAGGTCGTTGAGTTCAGAGACAACCTTTCTGTCTGCGCTGACCCCTCCAAGGTCAGAGCCAGATAGAGTTGCTACTTCAACGACTTCATCCGGCTTGTCCTCGGCCTTCAATCGATCATATACGCGTACTGCTTCGAAGATGGCGTTTGCGTCAGGTTCCTCAGGGTCCTTCAGAGCCAAGGAGACCGCAGCATCGAGGTTTTCTTCCCTTCCGACAACGGGCGTCTTGACTCCTGCCTTGGTCCCTAGATCACCGTCTCTGTCCACGCAGAGAACAAGAATGCGTTTCTGTTCCTTTTCAGACGCCTCTTTCATGTTTATCTCTTTCTCTCATTATATCTGTGCGTATTCACTTTAATCTTATGTTTCTGCAATTAATCTTGTGCCTTTCAGCGCGCGGGGAAGCGCAGACCCTTGCAAAAAAAGTTCATGGATTTACTTCAAATCTAAGAGGGCGCGATATTTTAGCGTTTTTCACCGCAATCAAGTACGATGCTCGGAGAGCGGACGTGGAGTCGAGCGACGAACTCAATCCTTAGGGCGTCAATCCCTTTTCCGCGAGAAGTTGGAATTCTTCCCAGCTAAGTCTCTCTCCTCTTCTCAGCTTTTCCTTTGCTTTGTTCTCGAGCGTTTGGCGAAGCAGGCTCTCACTCTGCTTCCTTTCTTTCTCGTCTTGTTCTCGCGCCTCGGTTTTCAACTGTCTGATTTGGCCGGAGACGGCTGCGATCTCCTCTCGAAGGGGTTTGGTCTTTTCTCTTGTTTCTAGGAATCGTTTGTGAACGCCGTCGGCTTCCATTTTAGTTTTCCTCGACTCCTCTATTTTTGCCAGCATTTTGGCATGAATTTCCTGACTCTTCCGCGAGTGAGCGGTCAATGCTTCGTGACAGTGTTCACGTTCAGCCCTAAGATGCTTGACCTCATTGTGCAACGCGTCGATCTTCCTGTTCAACTGTTCAACTTTTCTGTGGACGCTCAATTGCGTCTCCAGCGCTTTCACTTCCTCGACCAAGTCCTTTTCTTCCTGCAGCGTTAAGGAGCTTGTCTGGATCTTCCAGTCGATGCTTTCGACTTCTTCTTCGAGAGCCCTATGGCTCCTTGAGGGCATTTTCTTTGAGAGATCATGCCTTTCCTCGCCTAGTTTCTTCATTTCTTCAATCTCTTCGTTGATTCTGGCTGTGTTGGTGTTCCGTTGCTGTTTTAGTTCCTTCACTCTTTCGTTTGTCTGGTCTCTCTCGCTGCGCAGCTCTTGTATTTCAGTGCGCAGATTTCTCAGGTCTTCATTTAGCCTGTTCCGCTTCTCGGCCAGTCTGTTTGCTTCAATGTCCAATGTGTCTTTTTGTTCAGTCAAACGTGCGAGTTTATGGGTTAGTTCGTCGATCATGTCCGTTTTCTGCTGTGTTGACAATGCTGTTTCCTTCTGTCTTTTCCATTTTGGAATCTGTTTAATTACTCTTACCCTGCGCCCGGGGCTACGAGGCGAAGGTTGTGTTGCAACGTCTTTTGTTGAAAAAGGGCCAGTTTGTGTTCTTTTCGCTGTTATGGGTTTACTCAAGTATGATTCTTGCGTCGACGGTCTTTGCTCCCTTCTCGTACACCATTATGGGGTTCAAGTCCAGTTCTTTGATTTCAGGATTGTCCATAACAAGCTTTGAAGTGTTCAGCAGGATCTTGATTATTGCCTTAAGGTCAGCCGGAGGCATGTTTCTGTAGCCTCTCAAGAGAGGATAAGCCTTCACCTCGCCTATCATTTCAGCTGCTTCGTCTTCGTTTACCGGTGCGATTCTGAAGGTTACGTCTTTCAGAACCTCCACAAAAACGCCGCCAAGTCCAAACATCAAAGCCGGTCCGAACTGCGGGTCTTTAATTGAGCCTACTATGACCTCTGTCCCGGCTGGGGCCATTTCTTGAACCAGCATGCCCACGATCCTTGCCTTTGGATCATGTTTCTTAACATTATCCATGATGCGTCTGTAGCCACTTCGAACTTCTTGGGCGTTTTTGATGCCGACCATGACGCCTCCAACGTCTGACTTATGGATGATGTCCGGGGAAACGATTTTTAGAACTATTGGAAAACCAATTGACGCCGCAAACTTGAGAGTTTCTGTCTCGTTCTTCGCCAACTTGAACTTCGTTACGGGGATCCCGTACTCCATACAGACAGCCTTGGCCTCGGTTTCAAGAAGAGACTTCCTTCCGCTCTTGATGACTTGCTTGAATAGCTGAGATGCTTCGGACATAAGACAGCCTCGATTCGAGAAATCTAGTTTTGTGCCGACATTATTTAAGTGCTTTTCCTCTCAAAGCTTGCGAACGATTGCTGGAAGGTTTAGCGTGCGCAACCTCCAAGCTTCGTCGTTCAGATCTTGGAAAATAGCTGCGCTCTACCTAGGGACTGATTGCCAATGAAGCGAATATTTTGGCATCGTTAACGAGGTTTCCTATTTTTGCGTATTCGTTCGGTTGGTGTGCCATCTCATCCACTGTGCTCCACACAACTGCTGGGATGCCGATTCTTCTGAAGAAAGCAGCGCACGTTCCCCCTCCGATTCCTCCAACCTTCGGTTCCACTCGTCTCACACTCTTGATAGCCTCTTTCAGCATGAGAACAATCTTTGCGTTCACATCGGTTGGCTTCGGAGCCACGCTTTTCTGAACCAATTCAACGCTGATGTTAGCTCCAGTTTTCTGTTGATACTCCAGTGCAAGTCCATTGACTTCTGACAATATTTCTTCCACGCTGTAGTGAGGTAGAATCCTGCAGTCGAAATAGTTTACGTCTTCGCCGGGAACGATGTTTACAGCATCAACATTTTTGTCCTTCTTCGTCGGCTCAAACGTGCTTTCGGGAGGGTCGAAATGCTCGTCTTTCGCCGCATACTTCTCATGTAGCATCTTGTCGAGTGCCAAGGCATATTCCATTCCAACACGGTGGGCGTTGAGGCCGTCTTCAGGTCTGCTCGCATGAGTCTGCTTGCCAACGGTGCGCACTCTAAACCAGAGAGCACTCTTTTCAGCGATCTCCACAAAGCTTCCAACCGCGTTTCCTCCGTCTGGAACGATTATCAGATCCTCTTTTTTGAAAAGTTCCTGTTTTATGAGGTGCTGAATTCCATAGGTGCTTCCCTGCTCCTCGTCAGCCACGAAGCAGAGAGCGACTGTCCTTCTCGGTCTGATTCCCAAGTTTTTTAGAGCTTTCAATGCGAAGATGGAGGAAACCATTGATTGCGTGTTGTCTTCGCTGCCCCTCGCGTAGATTTTTCCTTCTTTAATAATGGGTTCGAACGGTTTTGTAACAGTCCAAAGTGAATCCTCTCCAGGTGGGACTATGTCGAGGTGCGTGATTATCCAAAGAGTTTCCTTTGCCGTCTCCCCTGTGCAGCGTGCGATAATGTTGGGCCTCTTCTTTGAAGAAACCCTTTCATCTGTTGCGTCGCGACGTTCTATCTTATCAAAGCCAACATCATTAAGAATCTGAATTAGTCTTTCAGCCTTCTCCAGTTCTCCTTCTCCGCCGTTTTCGGGAGCCACTGCGGGTATGCGAACTAGTTGCATTAAAACATTAGTCATGTCGGTCTTCAATCCCTCTATTTCGGAGAAAACTTTTTGAGCCTGCATAGGAATCACGCCTGTTGAATGGAAACAGATGCTGACCTGTGACCTTTAGGCTTTTGCCTAACAACACGAAGAACAAAGAAAGAATCAAGGGAGGATGTTCAGGTTGGCTGTTACGCGAGCTCTTGTAAGGCTTTCAGTCGCTTGATTATATTGGGGTGAGTCGAGAAAATCTCAAGAATCCGATCGGCCGTCGTCAGCTTCCTCGACAAGATCTCTTGAACTAGTTTCTGACTGTCTGCAGCTGACATCGCGGTCAATTCAGCAGAGTCAACGTTCGCGCGTTCAGGGTCAGTGATGAACAACGCCTTGAACGCGTTCAGGTTTCTCGTTTGCTGTCTCGTCCTACCCATCCTACCCATGTTTTTGCTTGCATTAACTATTTTTGCCAGTCCAGTCGAGAGTTTCTGTGATCCTCCGTCGACGATTGATGCGCTGTTTCTGTCAGCG